>FWWM01002797.1_pt1 | contig 45405 bp, 49 predicted proteins | sample 2228351 | NCBI WGS metagenome assembly FWWM01 (sample SAMEA103939774, study PRJEB20133) | metagenome
TGAATCCCTCGTCAAGCTGCTGCAGTTCCTCGCGTGACTTTTCGCGCCTGAGCATTTCGTAGAGCGTCTCGTAAGTGACTGCCACTTCCTTTTGAGAAACTGATGATTCCTCCATTTCCCCCCACGGCACTGAAACTAAAACTTGGTGTATTTATAGTTATCTGAACTGCAGTGATTATGTAATGTGCACTATAAAAGGGCTCCAACGAGGGGTATTAAACGACAACTAAGGGAACAAGGGTGCTCCAACAAACCGAATTAAACAACTGCGACAAAAACGGGCTCCTTACAGTCGCGGTGCCAGCCATATGGAAAAATCTTTCTCTATTATTTTCTCCTCACTCGCGCGGCATAACGGGGTTAGGGGCGCATGAGGGGAGTGTCTCGTTCGCCCGCGGGCGTTATTAGGGATTGCCGCTATTTTTTATCGCTGTTGTTTTCTGTTTCTGGCTGTTCCTTGAAATACTTGTATATCGGCTGCTGTTCCGGGGCTGCGAATTCCTTGTTGGCGTATCTTGCCATCACGTAGAGGAGGTCTGAGAGCCTGTTCATGTATTTTATGATTTCTGGATTGAGGGGGTATTGCTGGCTGAGGGAGACTATGAGGCGTTCTGCCCTCCTGCAGACGGTCCTTGCAAGGTGTAGGAATGTGCTTGCCTGGGTGCCTCTTGGCAGGATGAATGATGATGGTGGAGAGAGCATTGCGTCAAGCTCGTCGATGTTTTGCTCAAGTTCCTTCACGTGTTCAGAAGATGTCATTGGAAGCTTTCTTGTGCCCATGCTTGCCTTGCTCGTGAACCAGGAGAGTTCTGCGCCGAGGGTGAAGAGGTCGTGTTGGGCTTTTTCAATGATTTGCCTTAGTTTTTCGTCTGTGACAAAACCCATTGTGACTCCGAGGATGCTGTTGAGCTCGTCAATTGTGCCTGTTGCTTCTATGCGGAGGTCGTTTTTTGAGACCCGCTCGCCGCCTACAAAGCAGGTTTTCCCCTCATCTCCTGTTTTTGTGTAGATTTTCATGGCTGAACCTGTGTCCCGCACACCTGGCAGATGCTGCTTCCTTCTGGCAATGGTGCTGCCGCGCCGCATTCAGGGCAGCGCTGGAATGGGCTTTTGATTGTTTGGTTATTCTGCGTTTCCTGTTTTCTCAGGCTTGGTATGCTTATTACCTGCTGGTCAAGGCTCCTGTCGCGATAAACAGTTATTCCCTTGCAGCCAAGCTTGTAAGCGAGGATGAATCCCTGTGAGACATTCTGCAGGCTTGCTCCTGCCGGAAAGTTTATTGTTTTTGATATTGCGTTGTCAACGTGTTTTTGGAATGCTGCCTGCATTCTTATGTGCAATTCGGGGGTTATGTCCTGTGCTGTCACAAAGATGCGCTTTATGTCTTCAGGTAATTCGGGGACGTTTTGTATTCCGCCGCGCTCTGCAATTTCTCTTATCAGCTGGTCTGAGTAGAAGCCGTGCTTTTTTGCAATTCTTGAAAATACCTTGTTGACATATACGAGGTCTGTGTCTCCCATGACGTTTTTTACGTAGGATATTGCAAAGTTTGGCTCAATGCTAGGGGAGACGTCTGCAATCATGCTTATTGTGCCTGTTGGTGCTATCGTTACAAGCCCTGCATTCCTTACTGGGAGGTTGCGCTGCGCAAATTTGCTGTCTGCCCATGCGGGGAATGTTCCTCGGAGCTCGGCAAGTTCTATGCTTTTTGCCAATGCTTCTTCCTTGATGAATTTCATTATGCGTTCTGCCCATGCAAGTCCTTCTTCAGAATTGTACGGCACGCCGAGGCTGTAGAGCGCGTCCGCAAAACCCATGATTCCCACTCCTATCTTGCGTGTTGCTTTTGTTGCGCGCTCAATCTCTGGGAGCGGGTATTTGGTGACGTCTATGACGTTGTCAAGGAAGTGTACTGCGTCGTGCACAAGTTCTTTGAGCTTGTTCCAGTCAATGTCTTTCCCTCCGGGTGCAATGCAGGAGAGCAGGTTGATTGCGCCGAGAGGTGCTGACTCGTTTGGAAGCAGAGGCTGGTCGCCGCACGAGTCTGTTGCTTCTATCTCTCCGAGAGCGGGGAGTGGGTTGTCCTGGTTTATCCTGTCAAGGAATAACAGTCCGGGGTCTCCACGCTGCCAGGCAAGGGCGACTATGTTGTCAAAAACACCTCTTGCTGGGAGTGTTGTTACCGGCTGTTTGGTTCTTGGGTTTATGAGCTGGTATTCCCTGTCGTTTAGCACTGCTTCCATGAATGTGTCTGTGACGCCGACTGATATGTTGAAGTTCGTGAAGCTTTTTCCGTCTGCCTTCATGTTTATGAATTCAAGTATGTCAGGATGGTCTACCCTGAGCACGCCGAGGTTTGCTCCGCGCTGGATTCCGCCTTCCTTGATGATTCCTGTTGAGATGTCAAAGAGCTTCATGAATGCCACTGGCCCGTTCGCGTAGCCCTGGAGCCCTATGAAGTCGTTTTTTGGCCTTATGCGTGAGAATGACATCCCTGTTCCTCCGCCGGTTTTGTGTATTATTGCCGCGTGCTTTAGGGCGTCAAAGATTCCTTCCACAGAGTCCTCAACGGGCAGGACGAATGAGGCAATGAGTTGCTGGACGTGTGTTCCTGCATTCATCAGCGCGGGCGAGTTTGGCAGGAATTCCAGTTTGCGCATTCGCTCGTAAAACCTTTCTTCTGCGATTGCAGCGTCTGTGCCGTAGAAAGTGTCTGCCTGTGCCACATTGGCAGCAACCCTTCTGAACATCTGGGATGGTGTCTCAAGGAGTTTTCCGTCAGCGTCCTTTCTCAGGAATTTTTTTTCAAGAATCTTGAGGGCGTTGATTGAGAGGTCTGTTTCCTCGTCTGTCATTCCCTGCAGCAACGCTTTTTTGAGGTTTCTGAGTTCTGTGCGTTTCTGCCTGTAAAGGATGTATGCCTTTCCTATCTTTGCCTCTCCGCTTGCAATAAGGACTTCCTCAACAATGTCCTGTATTTCCTCAACAGATGGTGTCTTGTCCTTGAATCTTGCCTCAAGGATTTCCACAACCCTGTCAGAAAGCGCTTTTGCAAGAAGCATGTTTGGGGTTCCTACTGCCCTTGACGCTTTGAATATTGCAGTGACTATTTTTTCCTGGCTGAAGTCAACCACGCGCCCGTCCCGCTTGATTATTTTTGTGAGAATTGTCATAATGGTGCTGAAGCAGTTATCCTTCTTGTTCCCCCCTCCTTGTATTTCTGGGGGGCTGACTTATTAAATTTTGCTACTTCCCTTGCTGCTTCAGCAAACTGGCTGGCTTCTGTAAAGCGCTTGTAGACAGATGCAAACCTCACGTATGCGATTTCGTCAATTGCCTTCAGCCTCTCAACAACCATGTCTCCGACTGGCCTGCTTGGTATTTCTGTCCTGTCAAGGAGCCTTAGGTTTTGTTCTATGTCATTGACCGCGCTTTCTATTTTTTCCCTCCTGACAGGCCTTTTCTCGCAGGCTTTGAGGATTCCCCTGATGAGCTTGTTGCGGTCAAATGGTTCGCTTCTTCCGTCTTTTTTATTATTGAGAGACCAAGGAGTTCCACGTGTTCTTTTGTGGTGAAGCGCTTTGAGCATTTCCTGCATTCCCTTCTTCGCATTATTGATCTGCTGCCAGATGCGGGCCTGCTGTCTAGGACGCTTGTTTCGTGGTGTTGGCAGTATGGGCATTTCATGAGCAGCCTGTTGTTGAGCCGCAGTTTATGCACTTGTAGCACGTGCCGCTTCTTACTGTGAAGTGCCCGCAGCCCGGGCAGGGCGGTGCGTCTGCGGAAATGCTTTTGAGGTGTGCGTTTGCGGCATCGGTTTGCGTGGCAGAAGTGATTGAGAACTGCATTTTTTGTGATGCCTGCTCTGTTCTTGGTGTTTTTGTTTCTGGTTTTACGTGAGCAAGGTCTGTCCTGCCCGCGTATTCCACGCCAAGGACCCTGAATATGAAGTCCACAATGCTTGTGCTTGTCTTGATGTGGGGGTGTGTTGTCATTCCTGCCGGCTCAAAGCGGGTGAAAGTGAATGCGTCAACGAATTTTTCCAGCGGGATGCCGTGCTGGAGTCCTATGCTGACTGCCTGCGCGATGCAGTTCAGGAGGCATCTCATTGGCGAGCCTTCCTTGTGCATGTCAATGCTGAATTCTGCAAGCGAGCCGTCAGGGAACTCCCCTGTGCGTATTATTAGTTTGTTTCCTCCCACGACAGAGTCCACGATTATTCCTGCGCGTTTTGGGGGGAGTGTTTTTGCTTCTGCCCGGCTTGGCTTTTCGGTCTGGGTTGCTTCTGTTTTTTCCTTTCCGCCTGCTGTCAGGGGTTGTGAGAGCTTGCACCCGTCCCTGTATACTGCTACTGCCTTGAGCCCGAGTTTCCAGCTCTCGACATAGATTTTTTCTATTTCCTCCGGTGTGGTCTCATTTGGGAGGTTTACTGTTTTTGACAATGAGCCTGAGAGGAATGGCTGTATTGCTGCCATCATCCTGATGTGTCCCATTGGGCTTATGAAGCGCTTTCCTTTTCCGCACTTGCTTGCGCAGTCAAATACCTGAAGGTGGTCGTCCTTTACGTGTGGGGCTCCTTCCATCATGCCGGTTTCGAGCACGTATGCCTGTATTTCCTTTATCTGCTCATCCGTGTAGCCGAGTTTTCTTAATGCCCTTGGAATGCTTTGGTTGATTATCTTGAAATACCCGCCGCCGGCGAGTTTTTTGTACTTTACGAGTGAGAAGTCCGGCTCAACTCCTGTTGTGTCGCAGTCCATCAGCAGGCCTATTGTTCCTGTCGGCGCAAGGACTGTCACTTGGGCGTTCCTGAACCCGTATTTTTCGCCGAGCTCCACTGCGTTGTCCCACTCGTCCCTTGCTGCCTTCAACAGGTCTGGCGGGCAGTGCCTCACGTCTATCTTGTATGCCGCGTCGCGGTGTTTTCTTATGACGCGGAGCATTGGTTCCTTGTTTTTTGGGAATCCTGCAAATGGTCCTTTTACTGCGGCAATTTCTGCTGATACGCAGTACGCGTGTCCTGTCATTATTGCCGTGAGGGCTCCTGCTATTGCCCTGCCCTTGTCAGAGTCGTATGGAACTCCGAGGACCATCAGTGATGCTCCTATGTTTGCGTAGCCAAGGCCGAGTGCGCGGTAGTTGTGCGTGTTTTCTGCAATGGCTCTTGTGGGATAGCTTGAGAAGTCTACAAGTATTTCCTGCGCTATCAGGAATATCCTGCACGCGTGCTTGTACGCGTCTATGTCGAATGTTCCGTCTTCCTTTAGGAATTTCATGAGGTTTATGCTTGCAAGGTTGCAGGATGAGTCGTCAAGGAACATGTATTCGCTGCAATTGTGCACAACAATGCCGTTTGCAACAAAGTGGCTTGTTTCCGGCTCTACAAGGTCATACACATCCTCTTCACCAAGGTATTCAAGCGAGTCAACAGCGTCCATAAGCAAGTCAGTGTATGCTCCGACCTGCCTGTTCAGCATTGCGAGTTTTTCTGATTTTGCGCTTTCAGGCAAAAATCCAATCTCCTGCTGGAACACAATCCTTGAAGAGCGCGATATCCTTAGAGAATGCATCTGGCAGACAGGATATTCTTTCATTCCGCCCCTGCCATCAGGGAGTATTGCGGTGTTTCCTCCTGCGCGCCTGTTCTCGTAAAGCTTTGATTTTATTCCAAAGCCGAGCAGGAGCAGTTGGACCTGCTTGAGGAGTTCAAGTGAGGAGGAATCAAGCGAGACATACTGGCTCTTTTCACCGTAATTGGCAACTGTGCCGTCTGTTGTGAACAGCGCGCGCAAAACAGCGGCTTGTGAGTGCTTGTCAAGCAAGTAAATATTGTCTGTGAAGCATTTTTTATGCGAGCCCTTGTTCAACACTGCAAAGTATTTTAGCGTTTCAACTACAGGTCTTGCGCTTGTGCCTATCCTGAGTGTTGTTGCAGTCTGGATTACTGGGTTTTGCCTTGCGGCTCTTGCGTCAGGAGCGCTGCTTTCCGCTGCAAAATCTGCCTTGAATTCATTAAGCCCTGAATTTATGCGTTCTGCGACTGCGCGTTCTGTCTTTCCAAATGTTATGAACAGGTTCTCCTGGTCTCCTGCAATGCAGCCGTCCCCCACCGCCGCGCCCAATGCCTCTGCCAGTGCTGTCGGCAGGCTGCGCGTCCCAAATCCTGTGCGCTCAAGAAGAACGATGTCGTCTTTTGTCAGGAGACCTGCTGGAACATCTCCTCTGTTTGCAGTCATTACCTTGTGGTCTGCAGTCAGCTTCAGGCTGTATCCGCTTCTGGTTTTGAGTTGGTATACAGGCTTGCGCCCTGTTGAGAATATTCGGGTTACGTGGGAAACATGCCCTTTGCCGTTGATTATGTCTGCCTCGCCGTTGACCAGCTCAATCATTCTTTTGTAGCCGTCTGCTGTTGATATCAGCGCGTCTCCTGTGATGCATGGATTGCTTGCCTTTATCCTGTCTGTATTGGGGCAGGTGTGCCAGTCGTTGATTGTTGTGTCAAACTGGATTCCGGGGTCTGCGCAAGTCCATGCTGCGCGGCATATCTGCTGCATTATGTCCTTTGCGTCGTATTCCTTGTGCACTTCGCCTGTTGTGCGGAAGCGGGTTTTCCATTTTCCGCCGGTGAGGTATGCGTGCATGAATTCGTCAGGCACGCGGACGGAGTTGTTTGAGTTCTGGCCTGATACTGTGAGGTATGCTTCGCCGTTGAAGTCTGCGGAGTATCCTGCGGCAACAAGCGCCTTGACCTTTTTTTCTTCCTCGACTTTCCAGTTTATGAATTCAAGTATTTCCGGGTGGTCAAGGTCGAGGCAGACCATTTTTGCGGCCCTGCGTGTTGTTCCGCCTGACTTCATTGAGCCTGCTGCTCTGTCAAATACTGTGAGGAATGTCATCAGTCCTGAGCTTGTGCCGCCTCCTGCGAGCTTTTCGTACTTGCTCCTTAGTGCCGAGAAGTTTGTTCCTGAGCCAGAGCCGTACTTGAACAATCTTGCTTCGCTTTTTACCAAATCGAATATGCTTCCGAGGTCGTCTTGTATTGACTGGATGAAGCACGCTGAGCATTGTGGTCTTGCGTATGCTCCTGTTGTTTGTTGTAATGACTGTGTGTCAAAGTCCCAGTACCAGCTTCCTCCTGTTCCGGTGATGCCGTACTGGTGATAAAGCCCGCAGTTGAACCATACTGGTGAATTGAAGGCGCCTTTCTGGTTTACTAGCAGGTATGCGAGTTCCGCTTCAAATGCGTCTGCGTCTTCTGCTGACTGGAAGTATCCCAGTGCCTCTCCTGCGAGGCGTATTGTGTTTGAGATTCTGTGAATGACCTGCCTTACGCTTGTCTCGTGGCCTGTTCCCGGCACTCCTGCCTTCCTGAAGTATTTTGAGACAACTATGTCTGTTGCCAGCTGCGACCAGTTTTTGGGCACTTCTGCGCCCTCGAGCTTGAATATGACCTTGCCGTCAGGCTCAACTATTAACGAGGAGCGCTTTTCGTATTCCACTTCGTCAAAGGGGTGCACTCCTGGCTTTGTGAAATGCCTGCTTATTTTCAGGCGGGTGTCATTGAACTCGATTTCGGATGAAAACAAGTCCTCTACTGCCTTTGCAGAATCGCTGTTGGCTGCCGACCCCATTTTTGGCCCTCTCTGAAAAAAATTGTGCCTCTTTTTTTGTATTTGACTGAAACTGCAGGGTGGGTTTATAAATTTTGTTGTGGGACAAAATTACTAAGCTAAAATAGATTTTCTGGTCTGGTTTTTGCTCGTGCGCTTATTTTTTCCTGCGCAGCCAGTAAAGGTAAGCGCCAAGCGCTACCAGTGCAACGACTGCAAGGGCATAGAACACCTTGTCGAGAACTGGCGCTTTTGTCTTTGGCTCAACAACGAGCACTGGCTCTGGCTCATAAACCGCTGCAGGCGGCGCTTCCTGAGCCGGCTTTGGCAGCGGCTTTGGCTCTGGAGTGCATGCCTGTGATGTCTTTGGCTTGAGCTTTGTTGTACCGCAGGCTTTTGTGTCAGTACATTCCCTCGTCTGTGTTCCTGCCGAGCATTCGCCCCAGCTGTCACATACCCAGCTCTCAATGCATTCAGCGCCAAGGATGTCAATTTTGATGACTGCATCATAGTATGCGATGCTGGTCAGCGTCAGCAAAACATCCATTTTGCCGTCTTTGTCCAGGTCAATTTCCTGCGGGACGTTTTTAACAAGGCTCAACTGCTGCAGCTGGCTGTAAACCTGTACGAGGACCTCTGCGGCAGATATCCTGAGGACAGTCAGGGTGTGCTGCGTTGTGCCTATTGTGAACAGCACCTTGTCTGTCCTCTTGAGGGTGAATGCCTGGCTGGCAGTTGTCATTGTATAAGTGTGCCCGTAGTAGCTTACCCCACCTCCGCCACCGCCTCCGCTGCCTCCGCCGCTGATTGGCGGGTTGGATACTGTGGTTGACTGCGTTGCTACAGTGCTGAGCAACCCGCTTGACTCATTCTGGTATGTGACGTTCACGCTGTTGTTGAGCACTGTGCCGTCTGCGAAAATGTCAGGAACAGTGAGTGTTATGTTGACAACAATGCTTGTGCTAGGTGTAAGGTTACCCAGGATGAATGTGTTGTTTGTTCCCGAGACTGGTGTTGGCTGGGCGCTGCTGTAAATCAGTCCTGACGGGTACGTGTCATTTACTGTCACATTGTTTGCTGTCCCGTTGCCTGAACTGGTCACCGTTATTGAATAAGTGAGGGTATCGCCCCCTGTGACAGGGTCTGGGCTGTCTGTCTTTGCCGCTGTTATGGTGCTGGTGTTGATTGCAGGGAAGTTGCGCACTGTCGTGTTTTCTGCCACGCTCAGGTTTATCTGCGTGCCTGTGAAGTTCGTGTATGAGATGTTTGCCGTGTTGTTGATGAGCGTGCCGTTTGTTATGTTGCGCACGAGCACTGTTATGTTGACCATAAACGTATCATTGCTGGTGAAGTTGCCGATGATGAATGTGTTGTTTGTTCCTGCAAGAGGCGATGGCTGCGCGCTTATGTATATTACTTCTGCAGGGTACGTGTCGGTGAGCGTGAGGTTGCTTATGTTTGACACTCCATGCTCAAGGTTTGTTATGTTGACAAGTATTGTGTAGACCATCTGGGTGCTTGCGTCAGCAGGGTCTGTGCTGTCTGTCTTGTTGAGCGTGATTCCCACTCCGCCGGTTGTTGTTGAGGCACCTCCTGCAATGACTAAAGGCGCGAGAACCGCGCAGGCAGCCATAATTATTAATAAGAGAATTCCAGGACTTATCCTTTGACTCATGACTCCTCACCTCTTCTTTATAAGGCTGTGAATGGGAAGAGTATTTAAATATTCCCATATATTCCCTGCGTTTATGGGGGCAATTAAGTGCACTGGTTTCAGTCTCGCGCATACTCTTGATTCTGGCCAGTTTTTCAGGCATTCCTTGCATGACGGCTGGTATTATATAGTAAGTCGGGAGAAGGTTTTCAGGGTTCATCAGGATTTTGACAGGCTGCATTTTGAAGGCGCCAGTGGGCGTTTTGTCAGGCATTTTTTTGGCTTGGATGAGAATTACCTTGAAATCACGCACCAGTTGTCAAAAGACCCTGCTCTCAGGATTGCGGTTAGGAAATATCCTGGCCTGCGGCTGATTAGGCAGGACCCTTGGGAATGCACTGTTGGCTTTCTTTGCTCGCAGTTCTCTAATATCAAGAAGATTAAGAAGAACATGAACTGCATTGCTGAAAAGTTTGGAAAGGAAGTCTGGTTCAAAGGCAGGAAATTCTTTACTTTCCCTTCTCCCGGCGCCTTGAAGGATGTTGCAAAGCTGAAAAAGTGCGGTGTTGGCTTCAGGGCAAAGTATATTGCTGGAGTTAATTCTAAGGTTAGTGATGGCTTTTTCGCAAAGCTTCGCGAAATGAAATATGAACAGGCAAAAACAAAACTAATTGCATTGCCAGGAATCGGAGAAAAAGTTGCTGACTGCATTCTTTTGTTTTCCCTTGGCTTTACAGAGGCGTTTCCTGTTGATGTCTGGATGGAAAGGGCTGTTAAGGAATTGTATCCTGGGGCAAAAAAGATGAAGCTGAAGCAGGTGGGTGATTTTGGGAGGAAGAAATGGGGCAAAATGGCGGGTTATGCCCAGCAGTACTTGTACCACTGGAGGAGGCTGCATGGTAAAGCACGCTGAAATCGATATTGTCCTGAAAAAACTGCTTAAGTCGCAGGGCAGGAAGACAATGCTTGGCAGGCTTGGGCAGAAGTATGACGCTTTCAAGGTGCTGATATCCACAATTCTTAGTGCGCGTGCAAAAGACGAGGTTACAGAGGCTGTTTCTGCTGACTTGTTCAGGAAGTACCCGACTGCTGCCATGCTTGCCCGCGCCCGCAGGGCTGATGTTGCGAGGATAATCAGGCGCATAGGGTTTTACAACAACAAGTCAAGGAACATAATCAATGCTGCAAGGATGGTTGTGAAAGAGTTTGGTGGAAAAGTGCCCAAGGATATGAAGATGCTTCTTGAACTGCCCGGTGTTGGCAGGAAGGTTGCCAATTGCGTGCTTGTTTATGCTTATGGGGTGCCTGCCTTGCCTGTTGATACCCACGTGCACAGGGTTAGCAACAGATTGGGCTGGGTGAAGACAAGGACTCCTGAAGAAACAGAACTGGCTCTTGGGAAAATTGTTCCCCGCAGGCACTGGCTTGTTGTGAATGAGGCTTTTGTCTCGCACGGCCAAAGAATTTGCGTTCCTGTGTCGCCTTTTTGCTCAAAATGCCCAATAATTAAATACTGCAGGCGCATTTCTGTTGTAAAATCGAGGTGAGACTATGGAAGTTTGGTTGTGGATTCCATTGGCCGGCATTGTGGTATTGTTTTTGCTGGCTTCTGTGTGGCTTATGTTCAGGGAATTGTTCAGGACAGCGGTTTTGCAGTGGGCGCATCATCACAAGGCGCAGGTGAAGGATGAGGCAAAATGGGTTTGGCTGCTCACTTTTTTGCTTACTCTTGGCGTGGGCATTGGGGAATATGCGAAGCTTGGCAATCCTGTGATGTCAGTGCAGTATACGGCTATGACGATTGCAGGGCTTGTTGTTTTTGCTCTCGGGCTTTGGGTTTGGGCAAAGGCAATGGATGCCCGCGGTCAGTATTTCTGGTTTTTGCAGGTCTTGGCGCCAAAAGAGGAATTGCCGCCTTACTCAACTAACGGGATTTATGCAAGGGTGAGGAATCCTCGTGATTTTGGGTTGTTGCTTGTGGTTGCCGGACTTGCCTGTGCGCTTTCGTTGAAGTTCACGCTGGTGTTTGCAGTGCTTTTGCTTTTCGCGACTGCTTACAGGGTTAGCTCGCGGGACAGGGTTTTGATTGAGAAATACGGCAAAGAATACGCAAACTACATGAACAGGACTAAAAGGCTTATTCCGTATATTTACTGAGTGTGAGAAAAATGGCAATGAATTCAAGAAGGCCGTACTATCCGGCAACAGCAGAGATTGAGAGGAAGGAGAGGGAGTTTGAGGCGCATTACAGGGAGCTTCTTGATGCGGTTGCTGAAAAGCACCTGAAGCCCGAGACAGCGCTGGAAATGATTCTGGGCGATTACAGAAGGCTTCAGTCAGATCCGCAAATAACTTCTGAATGTGTTTATGCAGGCAGGGAGCAGGAATTCCGCGAGGCTTTTTATCTTGCAGGCCAGAGGGCAATGCTTGGCATGGATGATTCTGCAACAAAGAGCTTGGCGCAGCTTGCAGAAGAAAGCGTTTATGAAAAGCCGGCAAGGGTTTCGTGGCTTGTTCCCATTGGTGTTTTTGCCATTGCTTTTGGGCTTTCTTTGGTTGAATGCAACAAGAACAAAGCGAGCCGGCAGCTGGAATATCGTGCCCCGCAGGAAATGCGTTATCATCCTGAATTCAGAAAGGATGATGTGCCTAAGGTGCCTGAAAAGCAGCAAAGATAGCACTGGTCACTGGACAGGGATGCTGAGGTTTTTTAAGCAACAATTATTTTTCAAGGTTGATGATTCGGAATACCTTTTTGTTTTTGCCGAAGGTCGGGCTTGCAACAGAGCAAAAAATATGGGGTCAGGGCATTCCTGACTGGCAGGCTTTTGTTGAGGCAAAGGGAATAAAAGGTTTTTCTGCAGAAAGAAAGGAAAGGGCTAATGTGAAAATTCGTGAGTTCAGGAATGAATTGTGGAATGAAAACCTGAATTATTTGTCAAAGAATCTTCCTTTGTCAGAGCAGTGGAGGCTGTATGAGCATTTTCGCGACGAGGCGGTTTTTCTTGACATTGAGACCAACGGATATTATGGCGCGATTACTGTTGTTGGCTTGTATGATGGCAAGGATACAAGGACGTTCATCAGGGGCTACAACCTTGACAGGAATCTTATTGAGAGGGAATTGCAAAAGGCAAAAATGATAGTGACTTTTAATGGCAGCAGTTTTGACCTGCCTGTGATTGAGCGCTTTTTTGGTTTAAGGGTTTGCAAGCCGCACATTGACTTGCGCCATGTTTGTTCAAGGCTTGGGCTTGTTGGCGGCCTGAAGGCGATTGAAAAGCAGCGTGGCATCAATCGTGCAGAGGGTGTTGAGGGAAGTTCAGGCGCTGATGCTGTTTATTTGTGGGAGCAGTTCAGGGCAACAAAGGACACTGATTACCTGAACACGCTGATAAAGTACAATGAGGAGGACATTGTCAACCTGAAGCCATTGGCTGATTATGCAGTGAGGGAGCTTTGGGCGCGCACCTTTATAAATTCCCAATAATGAGTTGTTGTTATGCCACAATACTCAAGAGAGCAGGTTGAGACAACAAGGGAATCATTCAGGAATCTTAAGTACAGGAATTGCGAGTTTGAATTGCTTGGCAGAAGGTTTAATTTCTTTGAGGTTCCGCAGGAGAGGAATCCTTCCCTCCCTGGCTTTGCTTTTGTCCTTGCTGGCAGAAAGGGGGAGGATTACGTGATTGGTGTGAGTAACCTTGTTGAGGAGGCATTCAGGCCGTTGTGGGCTTTTCACGAGTACGTGGAGGTTGTTGAGCCAGGTGCTGACAACAGGATAAGGTGCATTGATGCTCTAAGGCAGGAGATTGATGCTTCAAGGGCACTACTTTCATCTGCTGACCAGTTTCCAAGATACATTGAGGCAAGGAGGGTTTTCTTTGAGAATCTTATTAAATACGTGCAGGAAAGGCCAAACCATTACAATTCTGGCATGATTGCTGAGTTTCAAGAAAGCCTTGAGCATCTTGTCAGGATTAAGTCAGGTTTATAAATAAAGGGGTAAACTTCTTTTGGTTATGAAGACATTGTTCATCCATGCTCACAGCACTCGCAAGGTTGTAATCCCGCGTGATGTTGTGAAAAAACTGCCGAAGAAGGTTGGAATTGTTGCTAGTATTCAGTTTGCAAACCAGATTACTGATATTGTGCGGCAGATTCCTGGCAGTGTTGCTGGTGGGCAGGTGCTTGGGTGCAATGCTGCAATGGCTTTGAAGCTTGCTGGCAAGGTTGATGCGTTCTTGTTTGTCGGCTCTGGCGTGTTTCACCCGATAAATGTTGCATTGCAGGCAAAAAAGCCTGTTTTTTGTTTTAATCCTTGCACTTCTGAGTTCAGGGAGCTTGACAAGAAGGAAGTTTTGTCTTATGAAAAGGCAAGGAAAGGTGCTGTGCTGAAGTTCCTGGCTGCAAAAACTGTGGGCATAATTGTGAGCACAAAGCCGGGTCAGAAGAATTTGCAGAGGGCTTTGCAGTTGAAGAAGAAAGGAGACAAGGAATACTTTATTTTTGCCTGTGACACTTTTGATTTCAGGTACTTGGAGGACTTTAAATTCATTGATTGCTGGGTAAATACTGCCTGTCCCCGCCTTGATGACAAGAAGTCAGGGATTGTGAACATAAATGACTTGGTTGCGGCAGGTGTTGTCAGGTTTCCGCACGTTCCAGAAGGGTATGAAGTTCCTATTTTTATGGGCACTAAGGGGCTTGCTTAAGTCGTTACCTTCACTGCCTCAGAAACACTTGCTTGAATGAGTGCTTTTCCTATTCCGTAGCCGATGTTTTGGCTGCTTATTCCTGCAAGTTCCTGGAAAAATGTCTTTTTTGGCTTGTACTCGTGAAGTTGTGCTGTTATGTTGAGCTGCTGTTCTATGTATTTCACTGCATCGTCCTTGCTGCCTATTGCGTCAACAAGCCCGTTTTCCTTTGCCTGTTTTCCTGTAAACACGAACCCGTGAGCGAGTTCTTTTACTTTTTCAACAGGCAGTTTTCTGTTTTCCGCGACTGCATTGATGAATTCCTCGTGGACTTCGTCAAGCATTTTTTGGAACAATGCCTCTTCTTCCAGTGTCATTTCTTTCCATCTTGTGCCTGCGTCCTTGTACTGTCCTGCTACAAGCCTGCGGTATGTCACGTTGTAGTCCTTCAACAGCCCTGCGAACTCAAGCCTTGAGCCTGTCACTCCTATGCTTCCTGTCATTGACATTTTGCTCGCAAAGACATAGTCTGCTGTTGAGGCAATCCAGTACGCGCCTGAGGCCCCTGTTTCGCGGATTACTGCAACAACAGTTTTGTTGGCATTCTTTACGGCTGTTGCGATTTCTTCTGTTGCTACAGGGCTTCCGCCGGGGCTGTCTATCTCAAGGAGTATTGCCTTTATTTTGCTGTTTTTGTCTGCCTCTTTTATCCAGTCAATTATTTTTGCAGAGTCAGTGCCTGTGTCCTCAAGGAAATCGCGGTTTTCGCCTGTCGTAAGCACACCCTTTATTGGCACAACCGCAACATTGCCAAGGACTACACCGCCGCTGGGCAGAAAAATTGAGATTATGAAAAAGACGATAAAGATGAAGAATATTACGCTCACAAGGGCGCCAAAAACCGCGCCTATCGCCCTGAACAGCTTTGCAAGCCGCCCTTCACTTTCTTTTGCTGCCATTGTTTCTGCAAGGTGCAGGGTTTGTTTATAAATTTTGTCACTGTGCTATCACGATTTAAGGGCACATTAGTTTTCTGCGCCTTTAATACGTGATGTTCTTCCTTCACAAGGGGTGAGGGAAGATGGTTCATTTAACTTTTAACAAGCGAGTTTGGAGTGTTAAGCAGTACTTGAAGGGGGTTTCTCCTTCAGCTATTGCTCTGGCCCAAAAGATTGATCGAAGAACGGTCTATAAATTAATCGACAAGTACAACGAATTTGGTTGGGATGGTCTGAAAGACCATAAGACAGGACGTCCAGAAACTGTTCTGAACCCGAAGGTTACCGACGAGATCGTTGCCATACGCAAGCGGTATGGCTATGGCGCGTGTCATATTGAGCAGATTCTCCGTAAGCGTGGCTTCTCAATAAGCCACAGGCAAATTGAGAAGCTTCTCGTGAGAAACAACCTTCAACTACCGAACATAAAGAAGCAAAGACCAAGACGCTGGGTTCGGTATGAACTTCCAAACCCAAACGATTTATGGCATACTGACTGGAGTTACGACCCTTTCAGTGGAAAGAACATTAGCGTTTATATCGACGACAGAACACGCCTCATCACGAGCTACGGTGTCTTCCAGAACACAACGACAGAGAACAGTCTTGCCTTGCTCAAGGCAGGGATTGCCGAGTACGGCAAGCCCAAAAGCGTGATGACCGACCACGGTAGCAGCTACTACAACAATACGCCAGACAACAAAGGAATCCTACAATTGAACGCGTACCAAGTAGCGCTCGAAGCAATGGGCATCAAGCACTACCTTGCTCGTATCAAACGCCCGCAAACTAATGGCAAGGTAGAACGCTGGTTTGAAACATACAAGGTTGAGTATGCCACAGGGAGCTTCAGCAACCTCAAAGAATACATCGAGCATTACAACGACCAGAGGCTCCACAAGAGCCTATTCTATCGAACACCGCGCGAGGTGTGGCTGGAACTGACAAGTGAGCCCGAGTTTCGTGGTGTGCCCTAGTTTCGGGATATCAGAGCAGCCGACCGCTGGGTTTGTATTTAAAATACCAGTTCCTTCAGGAAGTGCACGAGAAATCCGATAAAACCGATTGCTGCAATGCCTATGCCTGAAATCTTGACTATTGTTTTGAACTCTGTTGCGTCGGGCTTTTTGGTTATCCTGAGAACCCTCTTACACTCCACAAAAAAACCCTTTATTTTCAGCCATCTTGGCGGCTTTGCCTCCTCGCCGGCAGGAGCGCTCTTTGGCACAAAAACCTGCGTTGGCTGCGCAATCTCCTGCGGCTCTTCCTGCACTTCCTTTGGCACCTCCGAAGGCATTATGGGCACAGAGGGCTGTGTCGGAATCTGCTGTTCTGCAGGATGCGCTTCACCAGCCTCCTGCTTCTTTTCCTCATCCATAAACCCAAAAAATCAGCATTCGCTTTATATAAGTTTCGAGATTGCGCGGCAATCTCGAGACCTCCGCCAACCCTATTGGCGACAGGTTTCGAGAAAAAAACTTCATTAGGCGCATAAAACCCCATTGAGGCACTGCGGCGCAACAAGACACCACTCACTCATGTGCGGCTAACTCCGTTATGCCCTGCCGAACCTGCGGGTCCGGCTGGGTCTCTCGTTGCACTCGCTTCGCTCGCGCAACTTCAAGGCGCACGAGTTCGGAGAAAATAATAAAAGAAAAACTTCAATCAACAAACTCTATCCCGAGCTCGTTTTCTATCGCCTTCTTTTCCTCGCTGAGGATTGTTTTTGTCCTGCCGAAAATCTGCGGGCTCTTGACGCCTGTCACGATGAGCATGCACTTGAGCACGCTCCCAAGGTCCTCGTAAATCTGCGCGCCCCAGATGATTTTCGCGTCCTCGGCAAGCCTTGAAGAGACTGTCTCAACAACCTTTCGCGCCTCATTAAGCGTCAAGTCCTTTGAGCCTGAAATGTTAATCAATGCCCCTGTGGCTCCTGTAATGTCAACATCAAGCAAAGGGTTGCTGACAGCCTTTTCAACAGCCTCTGTCGCCCTGTTCTCGCTGTCGCTCTCGCCAACACCAATAAGTGCAACGCCGCCGTTCCTCATCACTGCGCGGATGTCTGCAAAGTCAAGGTTGACAAGCCCTGCACGCGTGACAAGCTCTGCAATGCCCTTGACAGCGTTTGTCAGGATTTCATCAGCAACCTTGAACGCGGTATGCAAAGGCAGGTCAGGGGCAAGCTCAAGCAGTTTGTCATTCGGAATCACAATCAGCGTGTCAACCAATTGCTCAAGCTTTTCAAGGCCGATAACAGCATTCTCATACCGCCTGTTTCCCTCCATCGTGAAAGGCATTGTGACAACGCCGACAGTGAGCGCGCCCATCTTTTTGGCAACGTCAGCAACAACAGGGGCAGAGCCTGTGCCTGTCCCTCCACCAAGCCCGCATGTCACGAAAACCATGTCAGCGCCCTGCAGGGAATTCTTTATGTCATGCTCATTCTCGCGCGCTGCCTCCTCGCCAAGCTTTGGGTCAGAGCCGGCGCCAAGCCCTTTGGTAGTCTCCCTGCCGATGAGAATCTTCTTGTCAGCAGTTGTGTAAAGCAAGTCCTGTGCGTCAGTGTTTATGCCGATTGTCTCCGCGCCCTGGATTCCGACCTCGGTAATCCTGTTGATTGTGTTATTGCCGCCTCCGCCGCAGCCCACAACCTTGATTGTGGCGCGTTGCTTTGCCAGCATTTCCTCAAGCTCCGCATCAGCAGCCGTCTGGGCATCAGGTTTTCGCTGTGTAAGCTTCGGGTCATTTGATCCAGCAGAACTGATTGGTCTTGCAAAGTCCATGTATGTTCACCTTCCGTAGGAAGACCCGCCGAACGCATCGGCGATGCCTCAAACCACTAAAAACAGCAGGCTTTCTTAGAATATATAAGCTTTATTGTAATGGAGTTAAAACACTCCGCCAGCTTTATATGCGGCTGCCCTTTCCATCCGCCCGAGTGGGACATGAGGCTTAAGTACGACATTGCACATCTTGCCGGCAGAGAGCTTCGCGATTTCCTGACAGAAATGCTAAGGCACCTCCGCAAGAACATTTACGTGGACAAGATACTCCTGTTCCACAATGCGCTTTTTGACGGCAATGAACTTGCCACGTACTAATTTCCGGATGGCGAGCAGAAAATGGGAGGAACAATCCGCCACCACCCAAGCCTCATAAGGATTCCTGCAAACATCGAGCTGCCTGTGTACGAGGCAGAGGAATACAATGCAGGCAAGTTGCCGCGCGGACTCGTAACCATCCCAATGGTTGTTGCATGCAGGCTTGAGGAGGTTTCACAACTGGAATTGAAGCTTGCAGGATTCAGGGACCATGCGGAAGCGCTTGACAGCATGCGCCTGCATTATCCTGACCTGCAAAAAGACTCAACAGTAAGCTTCTATTATTTTGGCGAGTACAGTCCAAAACCAAGCAAAAAAGCGCTTGACCTGCTGCTTGCACAGATGAAGTCCTGAAAAAAATCACTGCTTTAGCTTCTCTGCCGGATTTTTATTCACGGCATGCTTTTTCTCAGCAGGCATCTCATCCTTCCTTGCAGAAACGATTTCGGAATCAATCCCCGTAAGCTCCTTGATCTTCTTCTGAAGCTCAGGAACAATCTCCTTTGGCAATTCCTGACTAAGCTCAACCTTTGCCTTTGTTCCCTCAATTTCAAGCTTTTCGGGATGCCTGTTGAGCAGCATTGCAAACACTGCCTTGAGCTGCTCCTTCTTGTCAGTCACCACCTTGTTGACCCTTAACTCGTAAACAACATCCCTTCCAGCAAGCGGGTGGTTGAAGTCAACCATAACCCTTCCGCCAGTGACCTGCCTCACGGTGCAAAGCATTCCGTCAATGTTCAATTGCAGGCCGGGAACAGGCTGTATTTTCTGCTCCAAAAACTTCTTTGTCGGAACAAGCTGTATTAGCTTTGCATTCTTTTTGCCAAAAGCCTTCTCGGCAGAAAGCTCAATCCTGTAAGCGCCAGGCTCCTTGCCAACAATCTGCTCCTCAAGCCCCTTAAGCAGCTGCCCCTGCCCAATAACTATTACGACAGGACCATACTGCGCCCTGGGAAGCTCGTGCTCTCTCGCGACCTTCTCATCAGTCGTGTCAAAAACAACCCCGCTGTCCTTCAGCTTCCCCGTGTATTCAATCTCCACAAAATCATTCACTTTGATTGGCATAACATCAAGCCAACAAGAGCCTTTCTTAAAGTTTTCCCTTTTCCTTCAAGAATTTCATTATTCCATCAACAATCTGCTCAGGCGTCAGGTCAGACGTGTCAACAACAAAATCATGGTTCTTTTCGTCGGTGTAATCCACGTTATACAAGTCACGATACCTCTTTATCTCTGCCTTCAGCCTGTTCTGCATGTTCTCCTTTGTTTTCTTGAGCGTTATGTTTTCCTTTTCATCAGGCCTTCGCTGGGCAAAAACACGCTTGGCAGCAACCTCCGGCCTTATCGTCAACAAAATCTTGACAGCAGTCGGAATGAACTTCCAGCCCAGTCTTGAGTCAATAACGAAATTATCCTCTCTCTTTGCAAGCAGGACAGTACGTTTGTCAATCTCGTCATCAATGCTCCTGTCAGAAAGCGCAATCCTTGTCAGCTCATCAAGCGTGATGCCGCGCTCAACAGCCATCTGCCGCATAAAATCCCCTGCAGAATAATGCCTGAACCCGAGCTTTGCGGCAAGCATTTTTGCAATAGTGCTCTTTCCAGAACCGGGCGTTCCTGAAATTGTGATTATCATTCAGCATTCAAATCGGTGCAGGATTTATTAATTATTGCCCTTTCTGCGCCAAAGCTGAGCTTTGGCATTTTCCTGAAATATTCCTCCGGCGCCTTTGAGTACAGAAGTATTGCACCCTCTGCCTCAAGAAGCCAGTCAATAAGCTTCTGCGGAGGATACTCTTGGCCCCTGACTGCCTTTTCTATGGCACCAACAAGTTTTTGTGCAAGAGTTTCAATAGCCTGAGGGTCAGGCTGCTTGCCAAGAATAAGCATTTTCTCGTGCTCCTCAATTGAAGAGCGCATCTGGAAATAATAAACCCTGATTGCCCTGTAACTTTGCTCAACCGCTTCTCGCCCATGGCTGCAGATAATCCTGCTGTCTATTAAAGTCTTGTGCAAATCTTTAAATACGTGCTTCTCATACCCTTGGTTGCGTGAGGTGGGTGAAGATGGAAGAAAAACCAGCAATGAAGCCTCTGACTTATCACGAACAATACGAATATTACGTTGCGCTTTGCGATTCTGCATCACAACTTGCAGGCAGCTGGCGCGATTACCGCCAAATGATAGCCAAGATAAGAAGAGAATTAAGGGCAGACCCTGACTACAAAGAGCTTGTTGCGAACAAGTTCAGGGCTCCAGAGAAACCTGTTGTTGAGAGCAAGCCAGAAGATGATGCTGATACAGAATCACTAGAAGCAGTGCTGGGGTTTGAATTCTGACTCATCTCAAGCCCTTGTTGCTGTGGTAGTCTCCTGAATTCCTGTAAAACCTTGTCGGATTGATGAGCCGAGAACTCCGCACAACATAACAGCCGCGCTTTGAGCTTTTCAGGAACAGGGCAATCTCATCTGCTTCATCTGTCTTAAGACCCTCAAGCCCCTGCAAAATATCATCAACCGTTCTGCCCTCGCGCATGACCTCGTAAGCATCCTTAATGCGCCTGACATTCTCTTCAGGAAGCTTTGCACGGGTCATGCCAATCTCATTCAATCCAAAAACCTGCGGGTGCCTGCCATCAGCAAGCCAGCCATAAGGCAAAACATCCTTGCCAACGCTCAGTCGGGCGCCGACAAAAGCAAGCCTGCCAACCGAAACATACTGATGCACTCCAACATCTGCCGCAAGGTTTGCACCGTCGCCAACAGTCACGTAGCCGGCAAGCTTGACACCGTTCGTGAGAAAAACATAATCACCAACACAGCAGTTGTGGCTTACGTGGACTCCGGGCAGCACCCAGCTGTTACTCCCAATCCTGGTTCTTCCACCCTCCTGGCTCGCGCGCTCAATTGTCACGTTCTCGCCAATCTGCACGTTATTGCCAATCACAACCCCTGTATCCCTGTCAACAGGAAATCCCTTTGGAAAAATCCCGATCCTTGCGCCAGACTCAATCACACAACAAGAGCCAATATCAGTCCCCTCGCGGATATAGCACTGGGGACCTATGCGCGTGCTCTCCCCAACCCGGACCCCTGCCTCTATCACGCTATAAGGTCCCACCTCAACATCCTCCTCCAGCCTTGCATCTGGAGATATTACTGCGAGTTCCGAGACAGTCCTGCCTTCACCCATGCACAAATAGCGAATTACAGGTTTTTTTAAAGCTTTGTGCCACCACTCCTTATGAGTTCGCAAGCTTTAAAAATACTCAACAATACACAATAGGACATTCTAGTTTAATGCTAAAAACAGGTGCACCGCTATGTGGACAAACCCATTCGAAGAAATGAAAAGGCTAAGAATGGAAATGAACAAAATACTTGACAGAATGTTCAGCTCAGCATTGCAATCACAAAAAACCCTGCCAGTTGCCACAGAAAAAAGCCTTCAATCATTCAGACAGCCGGTTATGAGCATCAGGGAAACAGGCAAGGACCTGATACTCACAATGGAAATCCCGGGCGTTGACAAAAAAGACATACAGTTAAACGTGACAGAAGACAGCATTGAAGTAAAGGCAGAGAAAAAACACGAAACGCGTGTTGAAAAAAAAGGATACCTAAGCGAAGAAATGTCGTACAAGGGATTCTACAAGTCAATGAGCCTGCCAGCAAAAACAATACCTTCACAGGCAAAAGCAACCTACAAGGACGGAATACTTGAAGTAATCCTGCCAAAAGCAGGGAAAAAGAAAACAGAAAAAACCAGGAAAATAGAAGTAAAATAAAGCAATTCTCCACGAAAATGACTGCCAACACAATAAATACCCCCACAAAAGAACAATTACAACAGAAAATCCAGTTATTGCAAAAGGAAATGGAGGAAAAAACAAAACTTGCAGAAGAAAGACTGAACCAGATAAAACGCCTGCAGGCAGACTTTGACAATTACAAAAAACAGCTTGAAAAAGAAAAACAAAGGATAATAGAGCTGGCAAACGAAACCCTCATAAAAGAACTGCTCGTAATAATTGACGACTTTGAAAGAGCACTAAATTCCCCAGAGCACGAGAAAAGCAAGGAAGGGCTTGCGCTGCTGCACCAAAACTTCCTTAAAATCCTGACAAGCCACGGCCTGAACAGAATAGAGGCGACAGGCAAGAAATTTGACCCATACCACCACGAAGCCTTGTTAAGAGAAAAGTCAGATAAGGAAGACGGAACAATACTTGAAGAAATCCAGCCAGGATACCTGCTGAAGTCAAAAGTCATAAGGTACGCTAAGGTCAAGGTTGCAGAAAACAGCACTATAGGGGGTGCAAAGAATGGCTAAGGAAAAAATAATCGGAATAGACCTTGGAACTTCCAACAGCCAGGCCGCAGTAATGCTTGGCGGCAAACCAACAATAATCCCGTCAGCAGAAGGAGCAACTGTTGCAGGAAAAATGTTCCCCTCTGTTGTCGCATTCACAAAAGACGGACAGCTCTTGGTGGGAGAACCGGCAAGAAGACAAGCAGTCACGAATCCCCAAGGAACAGTGCACGCCGCAAAAAGAAAGATGGGCACTGACTTCAGGTACGAAATACATGGCAAACAATACACCCCCCAACAAATATCAGCATTCATACTTCAGAAAATAAAAAGGGATGCAGAAGCATTTCTCGGAGAACCCGTCAAAAAAGCAGTCATCACAGTCCCGGCATACTTCAATGACAACCAGAGAACCGCAACAAAAGACGCAGGCAGGATAGCCGGACTCGAGGTTGTGAGGCTGGTAAACGAGCCCACCGCGGCATCAATGGCATACGGCCTTGACAAGGAAGGAGAACACAAAATACTTGTCTTTGACCTTGGCGGCGGAACCCTCGACGTCACAATCATGGAATTCGGGGACGGAACATTCACAGTGCTCTCAACATCAGGAGACACGCAGCTTGGCGGAACAGACATGGACAACTCAATCATAAAATGGATAATTGAGGAATTCAACAAAAAAGAAGGAATCGACCTGAACGAAGACCCAACAGCAATGCAGAGAATAAGAGAAGCCGCAGAAAAAGCAAAAATCGAGCTCTCAACAGTGCTGGAAACAGAAATCAACCTCCCATACATAACCGCAACAAGCAGCGGACCAAAGCACCTGTCACTGAAACTAACACGAGCCAAGCTCGAACAATTAATAGAACCAATAATAAAAAGATGCATAAATCCCGTTGAACAGGCGCTGAAAGACGCAAACCTCACAAAAGACAAAATCAGCAAGATAATCCTTGTAGGCGGGCCCACAAGAATGCCCTGCATCCAGAAATTCGTTGAGGAAAAAATAGGCAAAAAAGTGGAAAGGGGCGTAGACCCAATGGAATGCGTGGCAATGGGCGCGGCAATACAAGGAGCAATACTTGCAGGAGACATAAAAGACATAGTCCTGCTCGACGTAACACCACTGACACTCGGAATAGAAACACTCGGCGGGGTCATGACCCCCCTCATAGAACGCAACACCACAATCCCAACAAAGAAAAGCCAGATATTCTCAACAGCAAGCGACTTCCAAAACGCAGTAACAATCCACGTCCTGCAGGGCGAAAGACCAATGGCAAAAGACAACACAAGCCTTGGACAGTTCAACCTCGTCGGCATACCCCCTGCACCACGGGGAATTCCCCAGATAGAAGTCACGTTTGACATAGACGCATCAGGCATCCTGAACGTTTCAGCAAAAGACCTCGGAACAGGAAAAGAACAAAAAATGACAATAACCGCATCAACAAAGCTGTCAGACAAAGAAGTGGAAAAAATGATAAAAGAGGCAAAAGAACACGAAGAAGAAGACAAAAAAAGAAAGGAAGACGTAGAAGCAAGAAACAACCTCGACTCACTGATTTACACCGCAGAAAAAACCCTTTCCGAACTCAAAGACAAACTGACAGAAGAACAAAAAGAAAAAATAGAATCAGCACTCAAGACAGCCAAGAAATCACTTGACAAGGACATACAGGCAGTAAGGGAAGAAACAGAAAACCTTCAAAAAGCCCTTCAGGAAGCAGGAACCGCAATATACCAGGAAGCGGCAAGAAAATACGCAGAAGAACAAGCCAAGCAGAAAACAGAAATCAGCCCTGAGAAAAAAACAAAAAAGCCAAAAACAAAGACGACAAAGTCGTAGACGCCGACTTCAAGGTTGAAGACGAAAAGTGAGAATCACTTTTCCAAAAGTTTTCTGAAACAGGCACAACAAAATCCTAAAAAAGCATTGCAGGATTCCAGAACACCATGCCAAAAAAAGACTATTACGAAACACTTGGTGTTGACAAGAACGCATCACAGGAAGAAATCAAAAGAGCATTCAGGCAGCTGGCAAGAAAATACCATCCTGACGTGGCAGGGAAGGAAAGCGAGGAAAAGTTCAAGGAAATCAACGAAGCATTCCAAGTCCTGGGCGACCCCCAGAAAAGAGCCCAGTACGACCAGTTCGGAAGCGCGGCATTCAGGCCAGAGGATTTTGCGGGCTTCAGATGGCCCAGCTTTGAAGAATTATTCAGGGATTTCGGTTTTGGGGACATATTTGACGTCTTTCCTGATTTTAGCGGAAAGACAAGAACAAGGCAAGAAGCAGGCGCAGACCTGAAATACGACGTGGAAATAACACTCGAAGACGCATTCCACGGAATGACACGAAAAATAGAAGTTCCCGCCCACGAGACATGCATGTCCTGCAACGGAACAGGGGCAAAACACGGCAGCCTGAAAAAATGCCCTGACTGCGAAGGGACTGGCGAAATCAGGAAAATCCAGAAGTCAGTGTTTGCACACTTCGTAAACATCACTGCATGCAGGAAGTGCGAAGGCACTGGGCAAATAATAGAAAAACCCTGTGATGAATGCAGGGGGAAAGGCAGGACTGCAAAACTCAAAAAAATAGAAGTAAAAATCCCAAAAGGCATCAATACAGGGTCTTACCTGAGAATTGCAGGACAGGGCGAAGCAGGACGCAACGGCGGACCGCCAGGCGACCTTTACGTGGTTGTGCACGTAAAGGAACACCCTGTTTTTGACAGGCACGAAAACAACCTGTTCTGCCAAACAACAATCCCCCTCTGGCATGCAATCCTCGGCTCTGAAATAGAAATACCAACAATAAGCGGAAAAGCAAAACTAAAAATCCCGCCGGGAACACAAAGCCACACCATTTTCAGGCTGAAAGGGCAAGGAATGCCTGACCTGCACACCTCAAAAAGAGGGGACCAACTGGTCAAAGTCGTCGTCAAAATCCCGGACCGCCTGAATGAGAAGCAGAAAAAAATCCTCAACGAACTGGCACAATTACAGGAAGAAACAAAGACAACAAAAGGATTCTTTGAAAAAATGAAGGAACGCCTCTTTTAAACCATCAAAAAAAAGCAATCTCCAATAGCAACTCTTAACCAATACTGCCACCCAATCAAATATTCCGCAACCAGCCGGCTGGCGAGGCTGCCAAGCAAGGGAGGGGATTTCGCAAGCTTTATAAGCAATGCGCAAGGGGGCTTTCACATTCTGACTACAACGAAGGAGGTGAAGCAGTATGGCAAACCAGGTACAACCAATCTTCATCCTGCCAGAAGGCACACAAAGAACAACAGGAAGGAGCGCGCAAAGAAATAACATAATGGCAGCAAAACTGGTCGCTGAGACAGTCCGCACAACACTCGGGCCAAAAGGAATGGACAAGATGATAGTGGATTCCCTTGGCGACATAACAGTCACGAACGACGGGGTAACAATACTTGAGGAAATGCAGGTCGAGCATCCTGCTGCAAAAATGGTTGTTGAGGTCGCAAAAACGCAGGAAGAGGAAGTTGGCGACGGCACAACAACTGCAGTCATAATCGCAGGAGAACTGCTCAAACAGGCAGAAACACTCCTTGACAAGGAAGTCCATCCGACAGTCATTGCAAAAGGATACCGCATGGCAGAGGAAAAAGCCCTCGAACTGCTTGACAACATTGCCGAAAACGTAACAACAAAGGACGAGGCATTGCTCAGGAAGATTGCAATGACAGCAGTCGCGAGCAAGAACGCATCATTTGCAAAAGACCTGCTTGCCGACATAGTTGTGAAGGCAGTCAAGAGGGTCATTGACGAGGAAAACGGGCAAATCAGGTTTGACAAGGAAAACATAAAGCTCGAAAAGCGCGTCGGCGGATGCATTGAAGACACAGAACTCATTGAGGGCATAGTGCTGGAAAAGGAGGCAGTCCATCCGGGCATGCCAAAGGACATCAAGGACGCAAAAATTGCACTCATTGATTCCGCAATAGAAATAAAAGATACGGAAATAGACGCAAAAATACAAATAACAAACCCCCTCCAAATGCAGGAATTCATAGAACAGGAGGAAAAAATGCTCCGCGACATGGTTGAAAAAATCGCAAAATCAGGAGCAAACGTCGTGTTCTGCCAGAAAGGAATTGATGATGTCGCACAACACTTCCTTGCGCAAAAAGGAATCTATGCCGCAAGAAGGGTGAAGAAAAGCGACATGGAAGCCCTTGCACGCGCAACAGGCGCAACAATAACCACAAATCTTGACTCCCTGAGCGCAAAAGAGCTTGGAAAGGCAGGAAGGGTTTTTGAGAGAAAAATAGGCGACGAGGAAATGACATTTGTCACCGGCTGCAAGAACCCAAAGGCAGTCACCATACTCTGCAAGGGAGGCACAAGCCACGTCGTTGACGAACTCAAGCGCACAATGACCGACGCCATAGGCGACGTTGCAGCCGCACTAAGAAACGGAAAGGTGGTTGCAGGCGCAGGAGCGCCGGAAATAGAAGTTTCAAAAGGATTAAGGAAATACGCCGACTCCCTCTCAGGAAGGGAACAACTTGCAGTGCTGGCATTCGCAGACGCCCTTGAAGTGGTTCCGCGCACCCTCGCAGAAAACGCAGGAATCGACCCGATAGACATCCTCACAGAACTAAAGGCAGCCCACGACAAAAAGCAGAAATGGGCAGGCGTTGACGTCTTCAAGGGCAAAGTAATGGATTCCTGGACAACAGGGGTCATAGAACCGCTGAAGATAAAAACGCAGGCAGTATCAAGCGCAAGCGAAGTCGCTCAAATGATACTCCGCATAGACGACGTCATCGCAGGCGGAAAAAAGGAATCCTCAGGGATGCCACACACGTCCCACGAGGACATAGGATAATTTTAATTTAATTATTGCGAAGGTGCTGGCGCTGGCTGTTGAGACGGCGCCTGCGGCTGGCTTGGTTGAGGTGCCTGCTGGGCTGCGGGCTGTGCCGGCGCTTCCTTCTTTTTCAAAAACCTCACGGCCTTCTTCACGTTTGCCTGTATCATTGCCTTTCTTTCATCATTAATGCTGCCGTGCGCATTGCCGACCAAAAATACCTTTGCCTCAATGCCGCAGGAATCAAGGCGGTAATCCTTCATCATCTTGCCAGGAAGCTTGTCCGCCTCGCCCATTGTCATCATTACAGCAGCTTTCTTGCCCTTTAACAGCCCGCCCTGCTCATAACTGAACGCAAAGCCGGTTGTAAAAACCTTGTCAAGGAAGCCCTTCAGTATTGCAGGAGTGTCGCCCCACCAGACAGGATAAATGAAAACAAGCGAGTCTGCTGACCTGATTTTTTCCTGAAATTCCCTGTTCTGCTGGCTAATCTCCCCTTTTCCCCAATCGCGGTGCTCATTCTCGTGCAACACAGGGTCATAATTAATCTTGTACAAATCAATAATTTCGTGCTCAATCTTTGCCTTGTCAAGAGCAGCAATCATTTCCTTGAGGGTAAATGATGAATGGCTCTCTTCCGGACTGTCTGGATGCGCGTAAACAACAAGTGCTTTCATAACAACCACCCCAAAAAACAAAGCGCGATGCAGGTATTATTTAAGCGTTATGATTTTGGAAAAATAATTCTCAGCCATTTTAAAGCTCTTTGTAATGTATTCTCTACAAAAGGATATTGCCAAAGTAATGCAAATGTCACAACAAAGAGCGCCCAAGGCAATGCTGTTGAGATATTGCTTAGAATGGGGTGCGCGCTTTGTTCGAGCAAAGGCTTGTTTCTCCAATTATCTGTTCCAAAAATGAAATTTCCAAATAACTCATGTATAAAAATAATTACAGGAATCGTCAGCGATATCCATTTCTTCCATTTACTTTGACATCGTTTATGTATATCTATGGTAGTAGCAACAGCTGCTATTAATATAAGGATAGACCCGCCAAGAGCGAATACGACATTTTTCTGAACAGCACTTGTTTGTTGTGGAACAGGGATAATTCCAAGTATTTTTACCCAGTTTGTTATGACAGGCAAAGATAAATTGTGATGATATACTATTTGCACTGCAGATCCTGCCAAAAAATGCCCTGCTTCATGCACGTAGAATATTGCAACCAATGATAAGACCATGATAATAAATGCAAAGAATCCTGTTAAGATAACTCGCCAATACCACTCAACAAATTTATTTTGATTCTTCATGTGGCGGATTCTGTCTTTACAAACTCTCCAAGAACTTATTTTGAAGAGTCTTTTCTGAAGCATCCATAATAAAGACGCGGAACCCGTTAGTTTCTGCTTCCTTGAATAGGTTTTTAAGCATCTCAAAGTCATCTTTTCCAATCTGGGCTCTGAATTTTGGCAGATCCTTTAAATTACCGCAGAATCCTTTAAAATAATCGCCAGTAAGTCCGAGCACCGGGCAAATCTCAAACTTTTTACCATCAATTTTAACCTCCGAAAGATTGGAATAAAGAATCATCTTAATTAGTCCATCTTGAATGTCGGCAAGACTCGGCACTTCATTATGAGAGTGTTTCTTTTCAATCAAAAAGAGTTTATTCTTGATTATCACAACTTCATCAACAGTGAAGTAGTATGCACCACCAAGATGATTCATGATGGTTATCCTGCCTTTTTCATTTATCACGCGTTCTTTAGGTTGCGTTGTTAATGACTCTCGCCTTTGCGCCGACTGTGCCAGCTCACGTGAGAATTTCTTGAATTCTTCAACATCTGCTATGATTTTTTTAATGCGTTTTCTGAAAAATTCAACATTATGCAGTTTTACTCTACATTCTTTACTTATTTTTTGATAATACGCATACTCGCACTTTTCAGCAATTTTATTTATTTCAGATATCTGCTTTAAATTCCAATGAAGCGCATCTGATTTGTATCTTAACAGTTCTTGTAATCTCTCTTTAAGGTAATCATAATCAAATTCTTGGTCAGTTATTTTATTATCATATCCTTCCGACTTTTTTGCCTTGTTGTAATACCCTATTATGACATAAACTCCAAGCAGACTCATTAATGACATTGTGTCCCATTGTAAATAATCATGGTCGCCCTCTATCCCCTCGTCTTTAACAAGCGGGATGATTGTTACTCTTGTTTTATAAGCAAGCGTGTCATAAACGCGGGAAAAAGGGTAGCTTCTGGTTCTCTTAGCTGAAACCCAGCGGCTAACTGCAATTTTACCTTCTTTCAGGTCAAGCACAAAACCTGCATTCTCAAAGGCTTTGCCAGTCTCAAAATCCTCCAGAGAGACCACAGGCAACTCTTTGCAAAGAAATGGTTCGTATTCTACATTTTCTATCTTGGCAATTACATTCATTATTCTTAACTCACCTTCTTATTCCTCAACGAAGGAATTTCGTAGTTTGAAATGAACAATTCCTTACCTTTTGCTGCCGACCCCTGCTTATAATTATTCATTCCATACTGCAATTCCCACTGGTAAATGTTGGCGAAAGAGAATAGCTTTCTAATTTCTGGCGAGTCATCATATGTTATTAGCCATTTATGCTTGCACTTTGTCATATTTTCCGCGAATCTCTGATGGTCAAAAAATTCATGCAGGTGACCATTCTTGCCATAAAGCCGAGATTTTATAGTCGAGAAATAAGGCGGATCAAGAAAAATAAATACATTCTTCCCGGGTTTATGTATTACCTTTTCATAATCTTCATTGGTTATTGTTGTATTCTGAATTATCTTAGATGCTTCCGCTAACCGTTTTATTGATGATATTGTAAATCTGTTTATAAATGCTGATTTTGAATAACCCCCCGAATCGGCGAGCCCTGAGAAAGTAATTCTGTTAAGTACAAAAAACCTGACTGCCCTTTCAAAGTCCGTAAAAATTTTATTCTTATCAGTCAGATTTAGGTATAGTTCGTATCCATCTTTAGTTTCTTCCTTTATTTTTTTGATTGCTGCTACCAGTCTTTCCGGGTTTTCCTTGCAATATTTCCAGAATAAGTATAACTCTCTGTTAAGGTCGTTTATTGAGAACTTTTTTGCGGGATAAATTTGTTTTAGTGCGAAAAATACAGAGCCGCCACCCACAAAAGGCTCTCTGAACTCATCAAAATAAGGAATAATTGGAAGAATCTGTTTAAGCGCCTTAGACTTACCCCCCGGATAGCGGAGCGGGCTTTTAGTTAGCAAACGAATAGTAGCAGCTACATTCATTTGCGATTCAACCCCAAACATAGTAAGGCACTCTTGCATATTTTAACCTTTTGATAAATCGGTTTAAATACGTTACGGCAGGCTGACCAGTGGGTAGTCGGGATAATTATAGAAATTCAACCTCAACTTCCAATGCGTCAGCAGTCGGGTATTCCTCAACAACAGCAGGCACAAGCCCGAGAAGCTTGAGCTTTTTTGACTCTTCCCTTGCTGTTTTCGCTGAAAGAAGCAGGCGGAGTTTCTTGTCATCAACAACCGACTTAAGCCCAAGCTCTCTTTTTGCCCTTTCCCTCAGCGCATTGAGCTTCTTCAGAACGCCCTCCCTGTCAACCTTCAGAAGCATTTTCTGATAGCCAACACCCGGCGCAAGCTCTGGCAGATAAGCGCAACCTCTTATCAGAGTTCCTTCCCTTGTCACAATGTCTGTCCTGAGCGCAACGCGCTTTGCCCTCAGTTTTATCCTATTCCTCAACTGCACAGCATCCTTTAATTTTGCAGTGCAGTAATGCGCAGGAATCCCTTTTCGTGCAGCATAATCAAGCAAAATCATTGCCAGTTCCTGGCTTCCCAATGCGCCATAACTGAGCTCGTCTTTTGGCTTGAAGCCCTTCACGTGCAACTGGTAGTGCGCTGCTGTGGTGTCAGACAATTCAAGCTCGTTAAGGTTCAAAAAATCAACCTTGCCAGCAATAAAGTCAATCAGTTTCTTTGTCTTCTGCTCATAACCCGGAATAACAGGAATCTCAACCCCGATGTCCCAGCCAAACTGCTTGGCAAGATTCAGCCTATCCCATAATGAATCATCGTCAAGATTTGGGTGAAAACGAATCTCATCAAGCCCTGCATAATATAATTTCTGAAGCCTTTCCTGCGTCACAAGCTTCAAAGGAGTGTAAAGATGAATATGAAACTGCTTTCCAAACCTTTCCTTGAGCAGCCTGATGTAAGCAACACACCTGTCAACATTGACCAAAGGGTCGCCGCCTGTAATGCCGGCACCCTTTGCACCTGTAAGCTCTGCCTCCCTGATTAACTCAACAGGATTGTCAGGAGCGCTAACCTGCCATTCATTCGCGTAAACAACATCCTTTCCAAACTTGTGCTCGCTCACAGGGCAGTAAAAACACCTCTGCCCGCACAAGCCGGTCACGAACAACACAAGCTTCCTTCCCTGAACGCACAACCTGCACCCTTTTGCCAGCTTTCCGGCAGCCCAGGAGTGGTATTTTGTCTTTTTTGCCTGCATATAATGACAATTCACTGGCTTGCTTTAAAACGTTTTTGCAAGAAATCAGCCAACCATTGCGTACTCGCGCTCTGGCTTTGGCGCCTCATTCAGGTATTTGAGAATCCTGTCCGAATGGATTGTTATGATGTACTCAATTGCCTTGACTTTCCTGTCCCGCCAGCCAGCAGCCCTGTCCCGCGCAATGCGAATGCGCGTGTCCTCGTCATTCGCGTGCTGGCGCTCAATCTCCCTGTTAATCTCCCCCAGCTGCGTTACTATGTCCCTCTTTGGGTTGACTGACTGCTTTTTGAGGAACAACAATTTTGTAGCATCAAGAAGGCTGATTTGCTTTTCATTTCTTATTTTCGCCTGCCATGACTTCCTGCATTCCTCAATATCAGCCCTGTGCGTCCTTATGAACTCGTACAAATCCTGCTCGTCCTCCCTGAACTCGCCGCGCTTGTAAGCATACTCAATCTCCATCAATTCCCTGTTGCCAGGATACCACGTGTACTTCCTTATCCAGTTGTCAAGCGCAGCGCTCCTGCCAATGTCCCTGCCTGCTTCCTCAGACTCATACCAGAGGTGCTTGTTCAGGTCTTCAACGCGGTCTGCAATAACGTTCAGCGCGACAAGCCCGTGGTCCCTGAGAAGCCTCATAAATTTGTTTTCCGAGCCCACTTCTGCCTCAGACGGATCTGGCCTCAGGCACCTGCTTTGCATCATGTAAAGCCAGTCTGACAAAGCCCTTGTTTCGCCAATATCCTGCCCCCTTTGGCACGAACAGCACCACTTGTGCCTCTTAATGCCATCAAGAATGTCATATTCCATTATGTCCCAAGCAGTTGTCCTGTACTGGATGAGAACATCGCGAATCTCCAAGTCTATGCGCATATCCAAAGGAAGATCATCCGCTGGCATTTATGGCACCTCTCTCACAGCAGTCACTTGAACGCTCGTTTCAGGGGATATAAAGAGGATGGAGTATAAAAAGGTTGTTGCGCAGGAGAGTAATCACCGCCCTTTGACGAAACGTTTATATACCTCTCTTTGCTCGTCAAACACGCAAAGCGGGTGATACTGAATGGCTGACGAAGAAATACCAAAGGGGGATGATATTCCTGAAGAGGGCGACGAGTACGAAATCCTGCCCCAGAAGGAAATTTCAGAGCTCAAGGAGGAACTCAGGAAGCTCAAAGAGTTTGAAATAACGCCAAGCAAAAAGCTAGGAGTCCAGCTTGTTGAGCTCAACGCAAAGATTGACAAACTGCTCAGCATTTTTGAGGAGGCAACCACTGCCCTCCAGATAGAGGAAGGCGGGTTGAGCTTCAAGGAAAAAATGCACCCCGTAATTGAAAAAATGAACAGGATTCTTGAGCAGAACTCTGAAATCGCGCAGGGCATAGTTGCAGTTGCTGACCTTGTCAAGGACTTGCGCGAAGACCTTGGAAAAGGCGTCACGGTAAAGGAGCCATTGGCGATAAGCGAGCCCCAGCTCGAGCCTGGAGCACCACCATCACTGCCTCCAGTAATGCCCCCACCAGGGCTTCCGCCCCCTCCAATGCCAAGGAGAAGGCGCTTTGCACCATGATTTCTAGGGAATATGACCTTGGAAGCGCACGCCTGATGCTCTCATACCTGGGCAGGGCACTAAAGCACTATGACGAGCGCCAGTTCGCAAAGCAAAAAGTGAGGACAGAACTCTCAAGGCTCAAAAAAATCAGCACTAAATCAATGAAAAAATACGTGCAAAACCTTGAGCGCAGCATAAGCGACGCAATAAAAAAAGAGCAGAGAATCCTGAAGCACCAGCAAAAAGAGGACATACTCCACGTTGGCATAAATGAAAGAATAAAAGAGCTTGAGGAAAAGCTCGCAAAGTTCGAGACGCTTCACGAAATGCGCGCAAGAAAAGTAAAGATGCTCGAGAGCGCATTCGCGACAGAAGAAGCATCAAAAGCAGAACAAGTACATCTCATCAGGAAATCACTAGAGCGCGCAGAGCGCATTTACAAAAAGCTAAGCAAGAACAAAAAGTATCCGAAAAAAGCGCTCGCGCAGACAAAAGAATTGCTTGACAGGATTCGCGCAAAAATCAGCAGAATAGAAAACGAATAATTTTCAGATGTCCTTTGGCATTACTGTTTTCCTGTTGTTTGCCTTTGCCCGCTCGATTGCATCCCTGACCATCTGCTCAACCTTCCTTGCCAGCGCATCAGGGAAGTCGCCAGAGACATTAAAAGCTCCGGCAATCTCCTTTATCTTCGCCTTGACAACGATGCTCATGTCACAATAATTTGTGTGTGGTGATATATAAATATAGCGCACACAACGAATACGATAACGAGCTCCTTACAGTCGCGATGCCATCATTAATGGAAAATCTTCTTTTATTATTCTCTCCGAACTTGCACGACTGAACGGAGTTCGTCGTGCATGAGTGAGGAGTGTCACTGTGCACCGCATTGCCTTGAAGGAGTTGGTGTTGTCTACGAATGTTTACTTGTGCGCGAACCAGAATACGAGCTTGTCCGCCTGTTTCTTGTCAAGGCGGACAAAGCCAAACCTTTCGAACTGTATTATTGCGCCTTCCTGCAGTTTTTTCAGCCCTGCCTCCCCGAGCCCTGACCTTCTTGAGCCGTCGGGCATCAAAACATCAACCCTTGCCAAATCCCTGCTTACAGGAAGCCAGTGCATTATCCTTGCGCCTTTCTCCCTGTATTCCTCAACATTCCTTGAGTGGTACCTGAAATTATTGCCCTCTTTTGTGAAGTTGCCGCACTCCATAAGCCTGTAGACCTTCTTGTCCTCAAGCGCCTCAGCATCATCCTTTGCAATGTAGAACTGCTCCCATGTTTCAAACATCCTCTTCCCCCTGTCCTTGTGGTCAGGGTGCAGGTCAAGCTCAACAACCTGCTTTGGAGCGCCCACAATCCTTGCCTCAACAGGGTCGCACACAAAGAAATACCTGTTCGCAATCGGCTCCAAAATCCTCCTGTTGTTTGAGTCAATTATCTTGAAAAATTCCTCAAGCGAAACAGTCTTGTCATTCTCCCCAACACCCATTGCAACAGCAAACTGGATGAATGCATCAGGCTGGTAGCCCCTTCTCCGCAGTGCAGCCATGAAAGGCAGGCGTATGTCATCCCAGCCGGAGTATTCGCCTCGCTCAATCGCCTGCCTTGTCTTGCTTGTTGACAATTCAAAGCCCTCAAAATTAATCCTGCCAATGTACAAGTGCACAGGCATCTTCCAGCCAAAGGCATCAAAGATATGCTTTTGCCGCTTTTCATTGTCCTTGTGGTCTTTTCCACGGATTGTGTGGGTCATTCCGGAATCATGGTCATCAATAGCCACAGAGAAATTCATCAAAGGCCACACTTTTTCCCTTGTGCCTGTTCTCGGGTGCGTGTGGTGGTTAATCCTCATCGCAGGCCAGTCCCTCATTGCAGGGTTAGGGTCATTGATGTTTGTCTTGATCCTCAAAACCGCCTCGCCAGGCTCGTATCCAGAAAACATCTTGTCCCACCGCAGCTGCTGCTCCTTCAGCGGCAGTTCGCGGCACGGGCATGCCTTTTTCCTTTGCATCAGTTCCCTGAAAAGGTCAGGATTGCACGTGCAAACGTAAGCCTTTCCCATATTCACGAGCTTTTCAGCATAATCATAATAAGTGTGAAGCCTGTCAGACTGGATTTGGACCTCGCGGACATTGTTCTTTGTCAACCACCGCGCCTCATCCTCAATCATCCTGTACGCCTGCGGGTAAATGTTTTCAGGATTCGTGTCCTCAATCCTAAGTATGAGCTTTCCGTTGTACTTCCTGCAGTATTCCGAATTGAGGCTGAGCACAATGGAGTGCCCGATATGCAGAGGCCCCGAAGGCGAGGGCGCAATGCGCATCACGACCTTTCCTGCCTCAGCGCCCTTAAGCTCCTTCAATCCGTAAACTTCCTCCTTTTTCTTCACCTCAAGAAGCTCAGGAGCGGTCTTTTCAAGCTCTGCCCTTTGCTCATCAGGCGGAATCCTGTTCACTGCCTCAACAACAGCCGCAATTTCCTTGCTGAGAGTCTTCAATTCATTCTTTATGTCAGGCTTTTCTGCCAATAACTTCCCAAGAACAGCGCCAAAATTCGCCTTGCCACCATAACGCACGGCATTAGCAAGCGCGTGCTTCCTTGCCAAAACCTCAAGGTCATTGTCCATGCTTAACCGGGAATAAGCCCTATATATAAAGATTACACAGAACACAGGATGCAGGACGCGGGACGTGAAAACGCTCCACAAAGTTTATAAATATCCCTCAAGGTAGTCAAAGAAAGGCGGTATAATGGCTGAAAACAACAAAATAACAATCAACACAAGAACACTAAACACTTGCCTTATCATAGCACTAATTGTTGTCTTGCTGTTACTGGCGTACAAGGTTTACCTGCAAAAACCTGAACCTCCACAGGAACCACCAAAAAAAGCGCAGCTCACAGTCACTGCAATAACGCCACCCACTTGCGAAGGCTGCCTTCCTGACAATGCATTCGCAGAGGCAGTAAGGCAGCTGCCAGACGTCAACGTGACAGAAGCATACGTTGCGTACAACACGACAGAAGGAAAAAAGCTCATTGAAGAATACTCCCTGGCAAGGCTGCCGGCAGCAATAATAACAGGAGACACAGAAGGGCTCTCGCTTCCAGGATTCCAGCAAAAAGGAAACGCATACTATTTCAACGAAACTCCAGCGCCATACTACAGCACAAAGGAAAAAAGGGTCATTGGCAGGGTCTCAATAATTTACATTACCGACGCCAGCTGCCCGTTGTGCTTTGACATAACGCAATTCGGAAGCCAGTTAAAAGGCGCAGGAATATCAGTAATATCGGAAAAGAACGTGGACTTGTCAACAGCAGACGCGCTGGCAATGATAGAAACATACGGAATCAAGAAAATACCCACGATGATACTCAGTCCGGAAGCACTTGAGTACCGAGTTGTTGCAGAAGCATGGCCAGAAGTAGGCACGCAGGCAGACAACGGAATGCTTGTCTTCAGGGAAACCCCGCCGCCATACAAGGGCATACCTGACAACAAAGTGCACGGGCTTGTAACATTGACTTACATCACAGACAAGTCCTGCAAGGAATGCTACAACGTATCGCTCTACAAGGCAGTGCTTGAGCAGGGCTTTGGAATGAAGTTCAAGGCAGAAAAGACAGCTGATATCTCAACAAAGGCAGGAAAAGACCTTGTAAGCAAGTACAACATACAATACGTCCCAACGCTGATTCTTGACAAGGAGGCAGGCGAATACAGCCAGCTCGCGGAAGCATGGCAGGAAGTCGGAACCCAGGAAGCAGACGGCACATTTGTCTTCCGCACAATAAACGGGCTTGTGGGAATAACTTACAAGGACCTCGCAACAAACACCACGAATACGACAGCATCGGCAGAATAAGCTTCATTAAATAAAGCGAACTCCATTGAGGCTCCCTTCGGTCGCAACAAGACGCTCCTCACTCATGCACGACGAACTCCGTTCAGTCGTGCGAGTTCGGAGAAAATAATAGATGAAGATTTTCTATTATTGGTGCCGCGACTGTAATGAGCCCCGTATTAGTCGCAGTTGTTTAATTCGTTTTGTTCGAGCCTGTGATTCCGGTAGTTGGTTTAATGCCTACAAATTCTGAATCAGCTGGTCTGCAGCAGGAGCAAGGTCTTCTTCAACAGTCGCCTTGCCGCAATAAGGGCACAACTGCGGCAAATAATTCCTTGAGAACTTCCAATTGCACGTGCCGCACCTGAACTTCTTCTTCTCAACCATCCCTCACCACCGGCAACACTTGTAATGCCTGGTATATTTAAGCTTTTATCTTTTCAAGCCGACAATAATATCATTCCTTAACGCCAACAAAAACCCCGCGCCCCATACTGGGCGATGCAAGAAACTTGGCCCTTATTCCTGCATTTCTCAAAAACTTAAGCGTTTTTGCGTTGTCAAAAAGACCAAGCTCGTGCCTGTCAACAAAATGAATTGTCTTCCTGTTCCTTTCAGCCACCACAAAATGCATGTCCATTCTTGAAATCATCCCTTTCCTTTCTGACACGTTAAGCCTTGCAATCTTCAAATCAGGTCTGTCATAAGTCAGCATGTTGATTGAACCCGGCTTGTACGATTTTGGGTCCAGCCACGGCTGGATTATCAAAACACCGCCTTTTTTCAGGTGCCTTGCAAAATTATTGATTGTCTTTTTGAGGCTTGCATAAGTCTTCACGTAGCCGATTGAGCTGAAAAGGCACACCACAGCATCAAACTTTTTGCCAAGCCGTGCATTAATCATGTTGCCCTGCATTATAACCGCGCCAGGAACGCGCTTTCTGGCAAAGGAAAGCACGCCCTTGTTGATGTCGACGCCTGTGCACCTGAACTTCTTCGCAAAATACTGCAAAAACAAGCCTGTGCCGCACGCAAATTCAACAAGGTTATTCCCATCAGACTTCTTGTATTTGCGGATTAGCCTAATAATCCTGTCTGCCTCTGACTTATAGTCCTTTCCCGAATAAATCAGGTCATAATATTTTGCATACTTCCTGTACATTGCCTGCTTTATCACACTCATTTTCCATCCCTCACATCCGGCACAAAACACAATGAAATCATTCCAACGATGAAAAACACAAACAATGAAATTATTGCCATCCTGTCGCCGTAGGCATTTGCCAGAAAGCCGTAAACAATCGGTCCAAGCACTCCTGAAAACTTGTTAGCCAATTCTGAAAAGCCAAAGAACTGCCCAATGCCCTTTTTCGGGCTTAAAGAAATAAGCAATGGCCTTGACGCAGTCCAGACAGCGCCCATTGCGACACCGCCCAAAAGCCCTGCAAAAACAAACATTGGCAGGGATTGCACCATAAGCAGGACGCCAAGCACAACAAGCCACGAAACGCCCGCAAGCATAAGGGTCTTTTTCGGACCAATCACGTCAGTCAGCCCGCCAACCACGTAACTCCCTGCAACAGCAGAAAGCGCAAACAATGCATAAACAACCATAAAAGCCTGAGTCTCAAGACCAATAACACTCCTGCCATACAAGTAAAGGAACACAATAACAGCAGTAACTGCATCAACAAACATGAAAATGGTAATCAAATAGGGGATAAGCCCCTTGTGCCTTCTCAAATGCCTCAACGTGGCAAGCACGTCTTTTATTGCATGGTGCGTGTAGGCATGCCACGGCTCTTTCACGCTGTTGCCGCGCTCCCTGACCCCGAAGAAAAGGAACAATGAGAACACAAAAAAGAACACGGCTGTAATTATGAACACTGCCTTTGTGCCCTCCAAAGTCTCCCAGCCAAGGCGGTTAAGCACAAGCGCGGCAATCCCCAGGCTCAAAAGAGTGCCAAGATAGCCAAGCGCAACGCCTATGCCCGAGATTTTGCCTTGCTCCTCAGGAATGCCCAGCATTGGAATAAGCGCGTTGTAAGTGGTCAGGGCGGCGTGATAAAAGAAATTAGCCAAAAGCCCCAGGAACAGCGCTGCCTTCAAGCCCACAAAAGGCACAAGCAATGTTGCAAGGCAACAAAAAACAGTGAAGACAACAATAAAAGGCATCCTCTTCCTTATCCTGTCGGACCACGCGCCAATCACAGGAACCAAAAGCCCGACCAAGAGCATTGACAAGCCGAAAACAAGCCCTATCTGGAACTTGTTGCCGCCCAAAAACTCAGTAATGTACTTGGGGAAGAAAAAAGTCACGAAAAGCGCAGAAAAAGCAGTATTTGCAAGGTCATACATTGCCCACGCAAAAACCTCTTTTGAGCGCATACCAACAAACAGGCGTTATTTGTTTTAAATATGTTTCGTCGTTATTTGGACAGGGTATGTTGAAAATCCCGACACAACATTTTTATAGCAGATCATCTGAGTTATCGTTTGAAAAGAGGGGTTATGGCTGAAGTTCCAACTTTTGTTAAATGGGCTGGTGGAAAAAAACAATTGTTGAACCAGTTTAAGGCATTGTTGCCGAAAAAGATAAAGCGCTATCACGAGCCGTTTGTGGGCGGTGGAAGCGTTGCATTTTACGTAATCCAGAACCACCGCCCTGAGCAAGTTTTCCTATCAGACATTAATGAAGAATTGATTAATTGCTATAACGTAATTAAGCGCGATGTCAAATCGCTTATCTGGGCACTGAAACAATTCAGGGCAATTCATACTAATGAGAATTATTACAAAATCCGAAACCAGAATCCGAAGAAGCTTGACCCTGTCACCCGCGCAGCGCGGTTCATTTATTTGAACAAAACCTGTTTCAATGGGCTTTATCGCGTTAACAGCAAAGGGCGATTCAACGTGCCTATTGGAAGCTACAAGAACCCCTCAATCCTTCAAGAAGAGGACTTGTTAGCAATATCAAAACTCCTGAAAAATGCAAAGGTATTGCGCACTTCCTTTGAAACTGTGCTAAACAGGGCAAAGAAAGGGGATTTTGTCTACTTTGATCCGCCATATTATCCGCTCAAGAAAGGTCAGAGCTTTACGACATATACGAAAGAGAATTTTTTGGAAAAAGAACAGATGCGATTGGCAAAGGTGTTCAGAGTGCTTGACAGAATGGGTTGCTTTGTAATGCTGAGCAACAGCGATACTGATTTCATCAAGCATCTTTACAGCGGGTTTAATTTGAATGTTGTGAAAGCAAAGCGAATGATAAACTGTGATGCTTCCAAAAGAGGAGCAATAAATGAGCTTGTTATAACCAATTATGTCGTGCAGGAGCCGAAAAAGCAAATTAAGCTGATTGAACCGCTTTGTGTATTGCAGCCCACAACATCCCTCGCCCATCATAATTCCAGTAGGTTATGTCCTGCTCGATAAATAACCACTTCAGAATTTTCAAAAGCATTTCTATCGACCAGCCGCTCTTGAAACTCAGGCCGCTTCCTTTCAGAACATCACCTGGCTCTTCACATTTCCAGACTCGCTCAATCAATGCAGACAATTCAAGAGCTTTTTGCGGGTCTTCCATTTGTTTTCCTTTCAAATCTGCAAGAACATCCTTATGGCTGGGGCGCCCATCTTTTCCATCTGCAAATTTTTCCACCCAGACCTGAAAGTCAATCCCTTTATTCAGGTGTGTGGGTCTGAAAAGAAAAATTCTACGACCATCTGCCAGTTTCTCAACGTAATACCTGAATCTTGTAACGTGTTTGACGCCGTCTTTCCAATAACCGCCTTTTTCCTCCAGGAATTTCTTAACAACAGTATCACGCAGTTCCTTCCGGTCATTACTCTTCAAGCTGAAATCAATCGAAAATTCCTCATAGACCTTATCATTTCTCGTCATTACACTCCGCAAATAGGATGAATATTAAAAAGCTGATCCTCATTTTATGCCTTTTTCTCGAGAAACCTTTTTATACCTGACAGCCAGAATTCAATCCGAAAAGGAGGGGAAATGGGTTTATCAAAATACTGGTTTGTGCCAATGATGAATCTTTTTGTAAAAGAGACAAAAGGCTTTGAAAACATACCGAAAGCAGGACCCGCAATAATTGCGGCAAACCACTCAAGCTACATAGATGCGCCATTGCTCTGCGCATTCACGGACTGGCACTGCAAAAGATGGCCAAGGGGAATCATTTACAGGGGAATTTACGAAAAAAACAAGGTCGTAAGGTTCTTCTCAGGCACAATATTCAGGGCAATACCGACAAATGGCAGCGTGGAAAAAGCAATTGAGGCGCTTGTGCACGGCGACGCAATACTGCTTTTTCCGGAAGGAGGAAGGACGCGCACAGGCAGGATGCAAAAAACAACACACACAGGGCTTGGAGTGCTTGCACAAAGGACAGGAGCGCCAGTCATACCTGTCGGAATAAAAGGCACTTACGAATGGTGGCCTGCAAAAAAGAAACTGCCAACGTTCAGGACAAGGTGCATCACGATACAAGCAGGAAAGCCAATGAAATACTCAGGCAGTCCGACAAAAAAAGACTATCTCGCATTCCAAAACAAAGTAATGCAGGCAATAGCAAAGCTTGCGGGCACTAAATGAAAGAATACCTCACGCTCCAGCAATTGAAAAACATCAGCTGGGAAACAATAGAGCGCCTGCAGCAGCAGCGCTTCAAGGCAACAGCAAGACACTTGTTGCCACACGTGAAAGCATACCGCGACCTCTTCAAGGAATACGACATTGACCATTACAAGCTTGAGCGCGTTGAAGACTGGAAAAATCTCGGGCTTCCATTATTGAAAAAAGCATACTACAAGGAGCATCCAGAAGACTTCATAGTCAGGATACACCCGTCACAGGCATTCCACGCATACGAAAACTTCATGCACGAGCAGGAAAGCGCAGCAGTCCTCGCAATGTCATTAAAGCTGTTAACCGGAAAAAAATCAGTTGAAAAGGAAATAAAAGAATTCTTCATGCCAAAAATGCCTGCCTTCAGCGCAGGAACAGAAAGCGGAAAGCCAACACCTGTCTTTATCACAGCAAAACAAAAAGAAACAATGCAAAAAATCCTTGAAATAGCATCAGAGCTCATAATCAACAACTTCAAGCCAGAAGAAATGCTTGTCGGAATGAACCTTTTCCCATACGCCCCTCATTTGGGCTGGCACGCAGTCCACACCGCACTTGACATTGCAGCAGACCTCAACCTTTGCACAGCAGCAGGCGGCGCCATCCCAACAGAACGCCTTGTGGAAATGGCAGAATCATTCAAGGCAAACATTTTCGCAGGAATGAGCTCTTATTTGAGAAACCGATGGCTTACTATGGCCCAGGAAAAGAAGGCAAAGCTCCAGCCAAGAGCGCTGTTCATCAACGGCGCTGACAAAATGCACGAAGGCGAGCGCCAAAAAATAGCGGAAATGGCAAAAAAAGCCGGCATCAAACAAGCAGTAGTGCTTGACTTCTTCGGAGCAAGCGAATTCAAGGAAGACCTCATGCCAGAATGCAGCCCAGGAACAGGCTTCCACCACATTGCACCATTATCAAACATAATACGCACAGTAAAAGCAGAAGGAACAGAAAAAGGCGGCTGGATACATGACTGGAATTTCACCCCAAAAGAACAGGGAGGCTACACCGCAGTATGGAACATCGACGGAGCAGGAACACTCCTTGAAGGCTACTTTGTCGGAGACACCTGCGAAAGGATAACAACAAGCAAATGCCCCAAATGCGGTCTGGGAGTTGAAAGAATCCACGACATCAGCAGGATAAAAGACACAGAAGCACAATTAAAACTCACAGGAATGGTGGAAGCCAAAGTAAAAGGTGCAAGAATAAACCTTGTTGCAATCCGCGACGCACTCCTGAAGCTTCCAGAGGTCGCTGAGACACAGGTGATTGCAAGAAAAGCCCAATTAATCATACGCATAGCCCCAAAAACAACAAGAAAAACAGCAGAAAACAAAACCATAGAAGCCATAGGAAAACTTATGCTCGAAGTAACCCCAAAAATAGAATGGACAACCATTGAAAAGCTCACAACCCACGACGGCTTCAAGTTCAGGGGCGTTGTGATAGAATAAATTACTCCTTTTTAAAAGGCTCCATCCAGAAATTGCCAATGCTGCAGCTGAGCCCGCAGAAAGTGCCAAGATATTTGCCATCCTTTTGCAGCACCCCTGTATAATGTATTTCTCCTTTTGCTGCACATAATGCTGCCTTCGTATACCTTTTAAAAAAGACAATGCTGTTTTTCTCCATCCTCCCCTGAAAGTCAGCGCTTCCATTGCAGTCCTCAATTATGCCGCTGATGCTTGCCACGCCGTTTTCCTCACTACGCTGCCTTACAAAGACCTCAAACAAGCCGCGCTCCTCAAAGTCAAGGTCCCACGAGCCTATGTAATCAGGCGTTTTGTCAGTCACCCTGCCTTTCGTGACTGAGCTATAATAACGCTCTATCTGCATCCTCTGCAGGTCATCACCAAGCTGTTCAGGAGATTCAACTTTCTGTAACTCAATCTTATCCTCAAGAAGTTTCTCCCTTGTCAAATGTTCATCGCAGGCTTTTGCAGCCAACATCAAATCCTTTGAACCAATATCCTTGGCAATCACATCTCGCCAGTATTCTTCTATCTTAATGCCATGCCTGCTTTCCAGCTCATCCCTTTTCCTGTAAATGCCCTGCGCGTACGAATCGCCGACAAAAACAAGGTCTGGCTTGTATTTCACGATTCTCTCCAAAAGATATTTCTCAATCCCCACGCTTGTCAAATATGTAATAATCGCCTCAAGCTTTGCCTTCTGGCGGAGAATGTTTCTTGCCTGGCTGCGGTCTGGGCTTTCTATCATTTCATTCAATTCACGCAATGCTGTAATGTGCTCTTTTACCGCGTCATAATCGCTTTTTCCGCCAAGTGCATAAACCTTGCAGTTTCTGTCCCTGAAGAATTTCCTGAGGTCAATCGTTGCTTTGTTAGCCTTACTGATAACCCTTTGCAGATTTCTATCTCATTTCCGTCATCAATAATGTCAAGCCCTGCTGAAGGCGTGCCGGGATATCTTTCAAGATGCCTGAAAAGATGGTTATGAGGCAACTGAACCTGCCGTACAAAAAACAAAGAGTGTATAGTAATCGCCTCAATCAGCCCAAAAAGCTTCATTCACTCACTTCTTTTTCCTTCTTCCCCGCCTTGCCTTTGGCGCCTTGTAAGTGACCTTGGCAGGCTCCTCAGAAGTATATGTTTCCACAGGAGGGATGTGTTCTGCAGGTAATGTGCTCTGGACAACAGGCATCACATCGCTTATTGAGAGCACTGACACAAGCAGTCCGATTGTGTTCACAAACAACATCAGCACAAAAGTCACGAACGCGCCGACAACAACGTACAGGAAAACCGCATTTGCCAGAAACAATGAGAACAGTATTGTTGCAAAAGGCCAAGCCCACCTCGACTCCGCAGCAATGCCCATGAGCGCAAGGATTCCAAGCAGTATACCGACAACAATAATCACGAGCTCAAGGGCAACGTACTGCTCCATCTTGCCCTCAAGAAAAATCATCCCAACAAGGTTAAGCACCAAAAGTGCCATTACAAGCAACAATCGTCTAAATCCCATATTTGCACCCCCTCACTGTAATATCTCAAAAAAACAAAAGTCATTATAAATAGTTTTCTATTCTGGAGTAGTGACGTAATCAGAATTCCTCTGCTTCAAGAGACTTCAATAATCCCTTCTTCCTGAGAACGTCTGCCTGGTGGGGCTTGTACTTGAACACAACATCGCCCTTGTCATCGCCTGAAAGCTCCCAAGGCTCAATGAGGAGCACATCTCCCTCGCGAATCCACAACTTCCTTTTCAGCCTTCCTGGAATGCGGCAAATTCTTTCCTTGCCATCAAGGCACTTCACCTTCATCCTTGAGCCGCCAACCCTTTGCATGCAAATGCCAATGACCTGCCTGCCACGCGGAAGAGGAGTCCTTCTGATGTCCTCCTCCATCATCTGCTGCCTTTCCTCCTCTGAAAGCGGCTTCTTGTGCTCCATCAAAACCAAAATTGCAGAAGTCTGTTTAAAAGCTTTTGGGTGTGTTAAGTGCACTTGTTAAGTATACAGTTCACAAGGAGTGCATTGCACTCCTCGATGAAATCGTTGGTCATTATACCAACTCGTGTACTCATC
>FWWM01000442.1_pt1 | contig 45379 bp, 52 predicted proteins | sample 2228351 | NCBI WGS metagenome assembly FWWM01 (sample SAMEA103939774, study PRJEB20133) | metagenome
CGGTTGTTCGGGATCGAGGCCCTGCACATAGGCCATCGCCTCGCAAACCGTCAGCACGAGCGCGGCACATGCCTCCGGTGTGGGACCTTCGTTGCAGAAGAACCAAACCGCTGCGGTGAACAGGCTCGCCTTTGGGTTGTCTTCGTCGATTTCGACGCTGTTCGCGCTCATGCCACGCCCCCACCACAAGGCGCGGACCAGCCGCAGCACGGACACTGCCAGGACGTGCCCATGACCTCTGCAAAAATGCGGTCGAACATCTGCACCTTCTGCGCGGGAGACATGGCGGCATACCTCGCCGTCATGTCCGCGCAGGCTGCATCGACAACCGCCGCTATAGTCCCAGGTGTGAGGGTCACGACGGCATCTCCTTAGAAGCGAGGCTCACGCGGTCGTGCGCAACATCGGCGATGATGCTGTGGATCTCCTCCAACTGAGCGTCGGTGTCACCAAAGTAGCGCAGCCATTCGTCAGCGACATTGGCAAGCATTTTGGCAAGCGGGTGCTGGAGTTCGCGATCCATCACTCGGTTTCCTCCGGAAACGCGGCCAGATACTCGGCCTCGTCAGTATCGCTCAGAAAGCGCAGCACGAGCCAGTACCACGGCTCCCACTTTGCCTCCTGATAGTCGGCAGTGAGAAACCAGGGGCCGACAGCATTCGCCAGCACCCACTCAAGGCGCTTGAAGCCGTCCGCGACGTACCGGTGTTCGTTCTCGATTGCCCACCACCAAACGCTGCCCGTGTTGTCCACGTCGATAGCAAGCCGCTCAAGACCGCCGATGACAAAGCCGCTGTCCGAGCCTTGCGCTTTGCCCACCACGCCGTTGCCGGGGTGGAAGTAAAAGCCTTGCTGGATGTCGAGGTCGATGCGCTGCCCAAAGCGCATGTCGTCGTGGCTGAACGTCAACTCGGCAAGCAGGGCTTCGTCACTGGCCTCGCCATCAAATTCATGCTCGTTCAGCGATGCGACATAGCCTTCCGGCCAGTCGGACAACTGGGGTTCGGCAGCAGCCGGATCGATGAAGGGCACGCTCATGCTGCCACCTCCGGAAACCGCTTTACGAAGCTGGCCTCAACGCCAGCGTCGGTGAAGGCGACCATGTAGACCGTCTGGCGGAGCATAATGCCGTCGCCGGTATCGTCGCGACGTACCCACACAACGTTACCGCCGCGCTGGAGAAGCCACTCCAATCGGTCGCACAAATCATCGTTCCGGCTCAGATCGCCATCACGACCTTCAACCCAAGCATGAGCCACAGGATCACGATCATCAGCAAAGCCAACAATGCCGCTGTCGGTTTTACCGACGACATAGGCGCGAGCGATGGTCCCGTTCACCAAAGCCTGCGTCTTCTGCCACTCCCGATGGACTTGGGTTACGCTGTCTTCAGGCGTCCAGCCGCGCTGTTCCAACTCCTCGACCTGCTCCTCAACGGAATGCAGATAGTCGAATTCCATCGTGGCGATGGTGGCCGACGGGTACGCGTCGAGGGGGTATTCGATGCCGTCGATGACAACGACGGGTGGGGTAACGCTCATTTTGCAGTCTCCGTAGAAACCACCTCCCGCAAGCAGACATGCCTACGGCACGCCGCGCTAGGGAAGCGCGGACGCACGGAACTCGGTGGACGTTCTCGGAGACAAACTCAGGGTCTCGAACCCCTCTTGGCCCAGGCCAAGCGCGCCGTAGCAAAGCGTCATGTGTCGGTGACGACGACAAGCCCTATGGTCCAGGGCCGCCGCCAACGCAAGCAAAATCGGCGTAGTCCTCCGTCCCAAAGCTGAACAGATGGCGGTTGCGGCCTCGCGCACGCGTGCGTGATCCTTATACCCGTGGAAAAGCCCCGCGCTGCCAAAGCAACACGGGGCCGAATTTCACAGAGGGTTTTTGAGCAGCCCTTGCGAGCACCTAATGCGGTGTACGACTACTTAGTGGGACCGCGTTTCGCGACGAATCCATGCTTGTCGCACCATGCCTGATACGTCGTTTTGCTTGCCTTGCTTATCGTCTTCGCCGGGTTGGTGAACCAAATCTCGATAGTCCAGTCGGGGTAGGCTTTCTTCACCGCCAGCATCTTGCGGCGATCCCCTGCGTCGAACAGCCCCTTTGCTTCCACGATGCGCTTGCCCTCGCGGTCAATGAAATCCGGGAGGTACGAGCATTCCAGGACGTAAGGCAGCTTTACGGCTTCATACTCCCAACCCGCTCCCAGATCGCGGGCGCAGCGCGCTTCAAAGGGATTGCGGTACGTCATCGCAGGAACAGCGCAGCTTCGGCTGCACGGCGCTTTGTAAGCCCTGCGAGTACCTTACCACCGGCCTTGTTCCATCGGGCAAACTGCGCAGCGGTACCCTTGTAGTCGCCCGCATTGAGCAGTCTTAGGAGCGTGCTAGACGCAAGTGCGCCCGTACCCACATTGTAGGCGAAACTCACCAGTGCGCCCAGCTGATTGGGGGTCAGTGGGACGGTGACGATCCTGCGCACCCTCGCTTCAAAGGCGTCATACTCTTCAACTACCCAGGCATCAGCTTGTGCCTGTGTGATAGTCTGTCCCAGCTTGACGCCGGTAGTGCGGCCATAGCCGATAGTGGGGTTGCCCGCAGGGCAAAGATAAGCGGTTAGCTTACAACCCTCGAATTGCTTGATGAGGCACAAGCCAGCCCTAGTTGATGTTACCATCAACTATCTATCAAAAATGACTACCGCTGTCGGTTAAGTGCGCAGCTTAGGAGATAATCGTAGGCATAAGTATGTGGGAGAGACAAAAAACAGGAGGAACCCAAACATGGGCCGCCAGAAGACTATTCCCGCAGCATTCAAACCGGAGTTTGACGCACTGAAGAACGCAATCCACAGATGCCACAATAAGAAGCATCACGCCTATCACAATTATGGCGCGAGGGGCATCACGGTTCAGGATGATCTACGGACGCGGAACGGCTGGCAGTTACTAGTCCAGGCTATCGGACAGCGCCCTGGCAAGGGCTACAGTTTGGACCGCATCGACAATGACGGCAACTATTCCATCGATCCGCCAAACTTGCGCTGGGCAGACGGAAAAACGCAGCAGAATAACAGACGCAAAAAAAACAAGCCACGAACCGAATTTGGCTGGGGGTTTGAAAACTGTAGCCCGCTCATTGAGTTTGAAGGCCGACTAAGAACTGTCAAGCAGTGGGCAGATGAACTTGGTATTCATACTGCGACAATTATGCAGCGCATGGCTCGCAAGCTGCCCCTATCGCAGGTGCTGACATCAGACACCTCGCGAAAAGGAGAAGCCCATGGCCGTTATGGCGCGTTGCTCATTCAGCCTACAATCCACTAAAACGAGAAGGAGAAAACTCCCACGACGGACAAGGCACTGCGCGAAGCAATTGAGAACAGCATTGGACAGCTGGAAGCGCAGGTTGAGGAAATGAACGCTTGGTTTGAAGCCACGAAGGCTGAACATCAGGCCACCATGAGGCGTGCTGGCAAGCTCCTCGAACGTATCTTTGGCCTACTTCGTGGAAAGTGAACTAACCCGCGAAGAGAGGGAGGAGCGATACCGCAGCGACATTGTGGCCCTGCTCTCCAGGAACCCACATTGCCCCCTGGCCCAGCTTCTCGGCCAGCGCCTCATGGACCTGTACGAGGAGATTTACCCATAGCAGCATGGTCCCGGAAACGGGGCCATCGCCACCTCCGAACGCAAAGGCCCTTGCCGAATCGTTCTCCCTATGTTCTCATTGGGAAATGGAACGCATCGATCCCCACGCAATCAGTGATGCGCTGCTCACCTCCGCAGGTTGGGCGCGCGTTGGCCTCACAGCCCCGGTTCAACATATCCGCGAGCAGGCGGCAAAAGAGCTTGCCCTGACTATATGCGAACGGCTGGACCCAAGCCTCCTGCCTGATCGAAACCAACTGCCCCTCCCGCTTTGATATGGGCGATGCGTGCTTTAAACAGCCCCAAATTTCACAAAGTGACATGCCATAGCCGCCTTCCGCGAGCATAAGGACATCATCCATCGCGATCTCGCCGCGGGCTGGAATTTCGTTTAGATGAGGTGCGAGCTTAACCTCTAAGCGAATAGCCGCTGCGCACAAAATCTGATCAGGCCCCGAGCACATCGCGCCGTTAAGCCAGCCGCCGGCGTTTCCAGCCTGGGGCAAGGTCGAAAAATTTTGACGAGGTCCACAGCTTAGGCGACGGCGATCTCAAACGATGAGATGATCGGTGCGCACTAAAAAATTTGTGAGGTCGGCGCCGGATCTGACGTCTTCCGGCACATACCACCGCTTGCCGTAGAAACTCCCGACGACCTATCTAATGGGGCGCTATTCCAAAGGAATTGCCCCGTTTTCCGATTGATAATCAAACGATGCAAGTTTGAAACTTTAGGAACCCCGGTTTTCATCGAAATAGTGTAATAAGAGAAATCAACCTGACCTGTAGTCACGACGGTTTTACAATTTTTCCACGTTGAGCGCACACTATCGCAGTCCCCATACGTTCCACTGAACTTGCTATATTGACTAAGCTGACCATTTTCTAACTTAAAAACAAAGTTGGTGTTTTCAGCAAATCCCCATGACGCATCACAACTCAAAAATACTGATTTATTCTCAGGAGTCTGCAAAGCGGAACCCAATACTAAAGCAATAGCTATCAATTGCACGGCTAAGTCCTCATCAATATATACGTATTACCGCACTGAAAATTATCCCGCATACATAGAGATTTTCGATATAACCGCTCCACCAATCAGAGCGAAATAATCAAATTAACCGATGAATGGCCGACTTTAAGAATCGACACTTATGTATCGTAATTGGTTAGGCGAAATAGCGGAATTCTATGACCTTTTTATTACCCAATGAGCTCACGCCCTACTCTTGGTCGCGTCTATCAGGCTCTGCCACTCGTAGTTCGCCTGCTCAATCATGGTTCGTCAGGCGTTGCAGGTGAAGATTCTACGCGGTCCTTGAGCTTTGCACCGGCTGGCGAGAAATGACCACTCCACTCCACGGGGTGAACAGTGCGAACCAATCTCACAAAAGCTGACCCAATGCCTTTCCCGGTCCAGTCGACATCAACCTCAATTGTGCGAGATTTTGCGCGTGCAAGCGTCCCAACGGCCTTTGAGTAAACCTCCCAAACAGCATACACGTGACCGGCCGTTCCAACCGCCATCAGCCGATAGCAGTAAGGGTATCCCTCGTTGAGTGCGACGTCGTGTTGATGATCCGCCTTTGCCCCGTTGGCCACTAGTTTTTGCTTTGCTTCGGCAACGTCGAAGTAACCGGCGATTTTGAAATCGAACTGCATTCCCGCCGCTTCAAATTGTCCTTTGCTCGGCAAATGGGCTACCGACGCTGCTAGTTCAGCGTCGTCGACAAAATTCCGGGGTGGCAAGGGAGCTATATTTGCAACCGTCATATCGCGTAACGTACCACCGCCCGACTGAGCTGCAAAGCCAGCGCGACGATTTGTGAATTCGTTTCTCGCGCAGATTTTGGTGGAATCGGGGCTTGACACTCCTATAACGCGCTTGTTGGCATGGTTAATGCCACTGACAGGGCGTTTTATCATTCTTTTACGCCACTTAGGTTTGGCAGGGTGCGCTCAGCCGATTGCGTCGTATAGCCAACACCTTCTACCTACCGCGTTCGGCTGGACCATATGCCCCTCAACGCGACATCACTGTAGTTCTCGGCCGATCACGCTTCATCACGCAAAGTAATACCCGGCCTTATTCCGGGTGTAACTACTCAACCTATAGTTGATTCCTAAAATTGTGTGCGGATCATCTTGCGGAAAAGAGCATCTACCACCACTTGTGTTTTGCCGAGGCCCCTCCTCCGGCGACCACTGTGGAGAAATCAAATTGGCAACGCAGCCATTCACGCCGAACGACCTCAACAACCTATTGAGCAAGCCCACTCACGCTAACAAGCGCACGGACTTCCTTTGGCTCGTCCAGATGTTCATGCTAAAAGATACCACCGTTGTCGGGTGGTATGGCTTCGCCGGGGATGCCGTAGCCGCCAGCTATCGCATTCCGAAGTCGATGACGGCGCGAGACGCTGCGCTCGATTTCTGGGCCTTCTTTTCTGAGAAATTCCGTGGCGAAGGCGACAAGAGCTGCCCGACTTGGATGTCAAACCTAGACGATCCCGACTATCGCTGATGCGATCCGCAATCGCAGAAACGGCAGATTTGCGCCGTTTCTGCGATTGACACTCCTACAACGCGCTTGTCAGCCATGTATATCCGATCGCCGCGACCGCCCCCGTCGCCGCCCCCAGCAGCGGAAGCCGAACACGCAGCGCCAGCCAGGGCCAGAGCGCCAACAGCCGGATCGTCAACACCATGACGATGCCGACGACCGCGGAGATATGAAGACCGCTCACCGATAGCAGATGCGCCAGCCCGGCACGGCGCATCGCCTCCGCAGCGGATTTACCGATCCCGCCGACATCACCGGTCGCCAATGCCGCCGCGATCCCCCCCGCGCTGCCCGGAACATGGCTCATGATCCGCCGGGACAGGCTCTCGCGCAGTCCCGGGCCTTGGTCGGCCGGATGCAGCACCTGCACGGGAGAGAAACCGCGTCCCGTGGCGCCGATCCCCTGAAACCACGCCGCTCGCGCGAAATCATAGCCTCCAGGGGCTACCGGCCCGGCGGGCGGCATCATCCGCGCCCGCAGCCGGATCCGCGCGCGCCGTCCTAGACCGGCAGGGGCGTCCTCCTGCGCCAGCGATACCCGGATACGTGGCGGCAGGCTCAGGCTCCGCCCACGCCCGTCTCGCGCCACGACCGGCCGCAGCGTCAACCGGACGATCTGCCGTGCCGCCAGTTGTTCCTCCGCATCGACCGTGGCTACCATGTCCGCCATCACCGGCCGTGACAGGATGCGCGCGCGCATCGACTCGGCTCGCGCCCAAGCCAGCAGCATTCCCGCGACCACCAGTAGCGCCGCCACGCCGATCGACCGCATCACCCGTCCGCCATCGGCCAGGGTGGCCGCCGCCAGACCGACCGCCCCGGCCGCCAGCATCACCGCACCCCAGGCTCGCGGATCGGGCAGCATGAACCAGGCCGCGATGCCCGAGCCCAGCATGACCGGCGTCCAAAGCGCGACCTGGTTCCGCTCAGCCTCCGCCCATTGCTCCAGCGGACCTAGGCGCGGCATTTGGCGGCGCGGGCGCTTGATGCTAGGGGCTGCGGCGGCTGACTGGGCCATCGAATCTTATGCTGGGAGTATGCGCGGTTGAGCGCAACAGATGATATCGCCACCGGATCGACCATGAGCGGAGTCGTGACCCGTTTCGCGCCCTCGCCGACCGGATTCCTTCACATCGGCGGCGCACGCACGGCGCTGTTCAACTGGCTGTTCGCGCGCGCGAATGGCGGCAAGTTCCTGCTGCGCATCGAGGATACCGACCGCGCCCGCTCGACCCAGCCCGCGATCGACGCGATCCTGGACGGGATGCGCTGGCTGGGCCTGGACTGGGACGGTGACGCCGTGTTCCAGTTCGCGCGGGCCGACCGCCATGCCGCGGTCGCGCAGGAGATGATGACGCGCGGCCACGCCTATCGCTGCTACATGACGCAGGACGAGATCGCCGCCCAGCGCGAAGCCGCCCAGGCCGCCAAGCAGCCCTTGCGTATCCGGTCGCCCTGGCGCGACGCCGATCCCGCGACCGCGCCGGAGGGTCAGCCCTTCGTCGTCCGTCTGCGCGCACCGCGCGAGGGTTCGGTCACGATCGAGGACCGGGTGCAGGGCAGCGTGACCGTGCAGAATGCCGAGCTGGACGATCTGGTCCTGCTGCGTTCGGATGGCACGCCGACCTATATGCTGGCGGTGGTCGTCGACGATCATGACATGGGTGTGACCCATGTGATCCGCGGCGACGATCACCTCAACAACGCTTTCCGCCAGTTGCCCATCTACAAGGCGATGGGCTGGGCCGAGCCGATCTACGCACACATCCCGTTGATCCATGGATCGGACGGCGCCAAGCTGTCCAAGCGGCACGGCGCGGTCGGGATCGAGGCGTATCGCGACGAGATGGGCATCCTGCCGGAGGCGCTCGACAATTATCTCCTCCGCCTCGGCTGGGGGCATGGCGATGCCGAGATCATTTCGCGCGAGGATGCGGTCCAATGGTTCGACCTCGCCGCCGTGGGCAAGGCGCCGTCGCGCTTCGATCTCAAGAAGCTGGAAAACCTCAACGGCCATTATATCCGCGAGGCCGATGATGCACGCCTCGCCGATCTGGTGGCCCAGCGGATGGGAGTCGAGAACGTCGCGCTGCTGACCGCCGCCATGCCGTCGCTGAAGCCGCGCGCGGCGAATCTGAACGAACTGGCCGACGGCGCGCGGTTCCTTTTCGCCACCCGTCCGTTGAGCCTGGACGACGCCGCCACCGGCCTGCTCGATGAAAAGGCACGGGGCATTCTCCTTTCCGTTCACGCCGCGCTTGACGCGGTGCACAACTGGGATACGGAGCTTTTGGAAGACGCGGTACGCAAAGTGGCCGAAGCCGAGGGCGTGAAGCTCGGTCAGGTCGCCCAGCCGCTCCGCGCCGTCTTGACCGGACGCAAGACGTCCCCGGGAATCTTCGACGTGCTCGCTTTGCTGGGCCGCGAGGAAAGCCTGGGTCGGATCGCGGACCAGTTGACCGCAGATAGGAAGGATCATTGAGTATGAGCGACACCGCGAAATTCGACATCGGCGGCAAGGGCTTTGACTATCCCGTCATGTCGGGGTCGATCGGCCCGGACGTGGTCGACATCCGCAAGCTGTATGCGCAGACGGGTGCCTTCACCTATGATCCCGGCTTCACCTCGACCGCATCGTGTCAGTCGAAGCTGACCTATATCGACGGCGACGAAGGTGTCCTGCTGCACCGCGGCTATGCGATCGGTGATCTGGCCGAGAATAGCAGTTTCATGGAGGTCGCCTATCTCCTGCTGAACGGCGAGCTGCCGAACCAGGACGAGCTGTCGGGCTTCACCAACACGATCACACGCCACACCATGGTGCATGAGCAGCTGGCGGCGTTCTTCCGTGGCTTCCGTCGCGATGCGCATCCGATGGCGATCATGTGCGGCGTCGTCGGCGCGCTTTCGGCCTTCTATCACGATTCGACCGACATTCATGATCCGGTGCAGCGCACTATCGCCTCGCACCGCCTGATCGCCAAGATCCCGACGATCGCGGCGATGGCGTATAAATACTCGGTCGGCCAGCCCTTCCTGTACCCGGACAACTCGCTGTCCTACACCGGCAACTTCCTGCGCATGACCTTCGGCGTCCCCGCCGAGGCCTATGAGGTGAACCCAGCGGTCGAAAAGGCGATGGACCGCATCTTCATCCTGCACGCCGATCATGAGCAGAACGCCTCGACCTCGACGGTGCGCCTTGCGGGTTCGTCGGGTGCCAACCCGTTCGCCTGCATCGCGGCGGGCATCGCCTGCCTCTGGGGTCCGGCGCATGGCGGCGCGAACGAGGCCGCACTCAACATGCTGCGCGAGATCGGCACGCCCGATCGCATCCCCGAGTTCATCGCGCGCGCCAAGGACAAGAACGATCCGTTCCGCCTGATGGGCTTTGGTCACCGCGTCTACAAGAACTACGACCCCCGCGCGACCGTGATGCAGAAGACCGTGCGCGAAGTGTTCGATGCGCTGAAGGTAAACGATCCGCTGTTCGAGACGGCGCTGCGCCTCGAAGAGATCGCGCTGAACGACGAGTATTTCGTCGAGAAGAAGCTGTTCCCGAACGTCGACTTCTATTCGGGCGTGATCCTGTCGGCGATCGGCTTCCCGACCGAGATGTTCACCGTGCTCTTCGCGCTCGCCCGCACCGTCGGTTGGGTTGCGCAGTGGAACGAGATGATCACCGATCCCGACCAGAAGATCGGCCGCCCGCGTCAGCTCTATACCGGCCCGACGCAGCGTGCCTATGTTCCGGTCGAAAAGCGCTAAGTCATGAACCGGGTCCGGCCGATCCTGATCGCCATCGGCGTCATGCTGGCGCTGACGGGGGGATTATGGATCGGTCAGGGCTTGGGCTATATTCGCTGGCCACAGGAGAGCTTCATGCTCGGCCGGGGCGAATGGGCCGATCGCGGCGCGTTCGTCGCGGTGGCGGGATTGGCGCTGATCCTGGTCGCGCGGCGGCTGCCCCGGCGGCGCTGAGCGGCTCGTCAGGACAGAAATGGAAAAGGGCTCCTTCGGGAGCCCTTTTTTATGATCGAGACCGCAAACGGAAGAGGAAGGTAGCGCCCTCACCCGGCACGCTTTCGACACCCAGGTCGCCGCCCATCGCCCGCGCCAGACGGCGGGCGATATAGAGGCCCAGGCCGTTGCCGCCAGGCTCGCTGGGGTCGACCCGCTCGAATTTCTCGAAAATGCGCGTCTGGTCTTCCGGCGCGATGCCCTTTCCCCGATCGGTGACGCCGACCAACGCCCATTCCCCGTCGCGTTCGACGGTGACGACCACTTCCTCACCCCGCGGGGAATAGCGGATCGCATTGCCGATCAAGTTGATGAGAATCTGAAGGCAGCGCCCGAAATCGCCGATGGCGGGCATTCCCTCGCCCATGCCGGGGCGGCAGATCGTCACGCCGGCGGCATCGGCACGCACGCCCAGCAGCCCTGCGGCGCGGCGCGCGACATCGGCGAGATCGATCGGGGTGGCGGCCAGGCGGAAATCGGGCTGCTCGATCGCCTGCAACTCAACCAGATTGTCGACCAGCCCGATCAGATGTCGCCCGGCATCGGCGATATCATTGGCATAATCGGCATATTCCGCGGCGATCGGCCCGTCGCTGCGCGCCGCGATGCTGTCGGCATTGGCGACGATCCGCGCGAGCGGCGTGCGCAAGGCCCGGTCGAGCCCGGCGGTAAAACTCTCGGTCAGCGGCGCGCTTCCGGGATGCAGCGCCAGGTCCTCGTCGTCCTCGACGGGCTCGTCGATCAGATAGGCTGCGCCAACCAACCCCGCGATACCGCCCATCCCGTCATGCCGGATCGCCGCCGACAGCCGCACCGGCGCGTCGGTCGGTCGCAGTCGCGCGCCCCGTCCATCGAGAGGCGCGCCATCGCCCAGCGGCGCAGTGCCGGAGTCGAAGACGAACAGCGCATTCAGGGGGCGCCCCAGCATCGCCTGCGCATCGAACCCATGGCGCAGCCCCGCGCCCGGCGACACGAAGGTCAGGCGGAGCGCCGCATCGGCTTCCCAGCGAAAATCGGCCCCCATTCCCGTATGATCGGGCGGGGTCGCGGCGGGCTTCCAGGCAGCACGGTCACGCCAGCCGCTGACGCTCAGGCGGATCTGCCCGGTTTCCGGTCGCGCCTGTATCCAGAGGTCGAGATCCCCCTCGTCATCGGCGACCACCACCTGCCGCGACACCGCGATGCCCAGCCGCCGGGCGAGCCGCGCAACCCGCGCGATGGGGGCAATCGCCAGACGATCGCTGACACCACCGCCCGCACGCATGTGAAGCAGCTCGATCGGCGGGTCCGCCGACAGGATGTGATCGCCCGCGTCCAGAATGGCGCGGGCGACCATCGATTCGCCGGGGCTGTCCATCGATGTCATCGACGTTCCGCGCCTTCCAACCGGTCGATGGCCTCGCGAAACGACGCGGGCAGGCTCAGCGATGCCATCGCCCGCCGCGCTTCTTCGGGCGCAATGGCCATGATCGAATCCAGTGCTTCGGCGAAGCTGTCGACATCACGCCGCCCGTCCGCCTCGCATAGCGACAGGCCGATCCGCGCGATCGTTGCCCGCTCCTGGTCCAGCGCCCTGAGCGCCAGCCATAGCCGGTCGCCCTCCGGCTCCAACACGATCTCGCGCACCATGTCATATTCGACGCCCAGCGCATGGGAGAGCAATGCAACGAACAATCCCAATTGCCGATCGGACAGGCTTTCAAGCAGCAGGTCGGGCAGTTCCCCCGGCCGCGCGTCGATCGCCGCCGCCAGCCGCATCGCCGCCGCACCCGGCCGATCCGCATCGCTCTGCGCAGCCAGCACCCGCTCCGCTGCCTGGGCCAGCGCCCGGTCCCATGCGGGATCCTCTCCGCCCCGCAAAGCCGCCGCCGCGATCCAGACAAGCCGGTCATACTGCCGCCTCGACAGGCGGACCGGCTCTTCCGCTTCCCGCGCATGGCCTTCAGCCACCAGCACCGCGCGGGCGGCGGCGGCAACGATCCGGTCTGGAGCCTCGCTCAATCGAACGAGCAGGCTTGGCGCATCGCCCGCCATGGTTTCGATCGGCAACGCTCGCGAGATCAGCCCCTGCCGGACCTGTGCGACCAGTTCCTCGGCCAGCGCCGGATCGACCAGTGCATCGGTACGGTGCAGCCGCTGGACGACCGGATCGAACTCGGAATGCGGCCCTCCCTCCGGCATCACCCGCTCGGCCTGTCGCAGCACATCGCGGGCGATCGTCTCCACCAATAAAGTGAGCCTCGCGGCTACCTCGAACCGAATCTGGTCGGTCAGTCGCGAATCAGCGTCCAACCGCAGATCGAGCATTGCTCCCCGACGCCGCGCCACCGCGCGCGCGCGCGCCGCCGCCACGCGGTCGTACAGCCGCGCGACTTGCCACTCGGAGGCATGAATTGGGTCCGGTCCGACCGCCATGCGTCACCGCTAACCCCTTTGATGTTAAAGCGACACTAAACTTGAGCGCGCAATGTCTCGATTGCGGACGCCAAAGTGACGATGGCGTAGACGCTGGCGAGCGCCAGCCCCCAGGGCGCGATACCGATCAGCGTGGCCGGGAACAGAACCAAGAGATAGGCAGGCGGGCTGGCCCACCAGCGCCGCCGAAAGCGATAAAGCCCGGCCCGCTCGGCCAGGATACCCAGGATTATCAGCATCAAGGCCAGGACCGGCGCGATATCCTCGCCCGACAGCCGGTAATCCTGCCACCCCAGCGCCGCAACGGCGAGCCCGGCCAACGCAGCGATAGCCGCCGATCCCGCCCGCGCCACCGCCTGCTCGTCGCGCAGCCCGGCCAGCGTCTCGCCCAGACCAAGCCCCAGCGTTCCCGCGATTGCGATCAACAGGCCAAAGCTGGGTAGACCCGACACGATCAGCACCAATCCCAGCACCCCCAGTCCGGCGCCGACCCCGCCCGCGACATGCGCGGACACCGAACGCTCGACCAGGCGCGGCAAGGCAAAGCGCGCCAGCGGTGCGAGGATATAGCGATCGAACCAGCTGCGCCGCCCCGATACGAGCCGCGCGACCACTGCCCGCCCCCGCGCATCCAGCGCCTCGGCCCGGTGCACGATGCCATGGCCCGCCTTTTTCGCATCGGCGGGCAGCAGGATATGCGCCGCCCGCGCTTGCGCCGCGAGACGGAGCAGCGTCGATTGCAGGTCATAATCACGGGGCAGCGCCGCTACCTCGGCGACCCGGCGCGGATCGAGCCGCGCGACGCCGGCCCAGGCCATCTGCCCCCCGACGCGTTCCAGCCCCGCTTCGGCTTCGGCCTCGGGCAACACGACCAGTGCGTCATGCCCGGCATCACGCAGGACGAGGGCGATCGTGTCCTCCGTGGTAATGAGGCCATCGGCCAGAACGAGCAGCCGCGACAGGGGGTGGAGCTTTTCCGACGCCTCTACGGCGCTGCGCACCGTGTCGACCACCACCCCCCGCTGCGCGATTCGGGCGATCGCGCCGAGCAATTCGGGGGTCAGCCGCGCGACCACGATGATAACTTGCGCGGCCCCCGCCGCGATCAGCAGGCGCGCCTGATATTCGATCAGGGTGACGCCCGCGAACGGCAAGGTGGCCGTCAACCGCCCGGGGCGGTCGTCGGCATCGTCAATCGCAAAGAGAAGACCGGAGAGCATCGCGTGCTGTTAGGCGCTTGGCGCGCGCCATGCCAGCCCCGTCCCCGCCCGTGCTCAAAGACGAGCGACCTGGTCCCCGATCCGGTCGAGCAATTGCGCGTCCGAGCCTTCCCGCTCGGCCGCCTGGGCGGCAAGGGTCATCAGCGGCAGCGCGTTGACACTGGCCGCCAGCCCCTTCATCCGCAGCGCCGCCTCACGCCACTCGCGTGCGTCATCCGCCATATGCATGGCCTCCATCGCACGGGTCATCCCATCGACAAAGGCACGGCGGAGATCCTGGATCACGGCCGGTTCGTCACCGGCCATCGCCGCCAGGGTAGAATCGATCGTTCCGTGCTCGTAAGTCATTGTCGCTACTTAAACCCGAAGCAGGGCCACACGGAATAGCGCAATTCGCTTTCTGCCGTCGGCAAACGTGATAAACCGGCCCATTGTGACACGGGGGCTCAGATGATCGTCGATATGCGCGCGGAGCGTCAGGACAGGTCGGACATGCCGAACGCAGAGGAGGACATGCTGGACTATGCGCCCGTGACCCCGGCGGACGAGACGCCGGCCGCCGTTCCGCCTTCGCTCAGCCCCTGGCTGGAGGAGAATGGCGCGCCGATCGAGGAAGCCCCCCTTTCACGCTGGCCGCTGATCCTTGCGATCCTGGTTTCGGTCCTGTGGGTCGGGGTCGTCCTGGCGTGGGGCATCATGGCGAGCGCACCACACTCGCCCGCGACGCTGGCCCCGCTGGTGACGCTGGCGCTGGCCGGGCCGATGCTGGTTGCGATCCTGTGGCTGGTCGGGCAGCGCAGCAGCCGTGCGGAGCAGCGCCGCTTCGCCCTGACCGCGCGCGACATGCGCAACGAGGCAGCGGCGCTGGAACGCGCGGTCGCCGCGATCGGACAGGCGCTGGCCGCCAATCGTTCCGAATTGTCGGCGCAGGCGATCGCACTGTCCGAAATGGCGCAGGCCGCCGAGACCCGCTTCAACGCCATCGCCCGCGATCTTGCCGATGATATCCAGATGGTCGAGGCGCATGGTCGAACACTCGCCGACATCGCGGGGACCAGCCAGGCGAGCATGACCAAGTTGCTCCATGCCCTTCCTCTCGCGGCCGAGGAGGTCGGCGAAGCGAGCGACAGGATGGCGGAGGCGGCACGATCGGCGGAGAGCCATGCGGCCTCCCTCGACGCCCAGCTTGTCGCCTTGGGGCGGCGCGGGCAGGACGCCGACACCATCGCGAGCGGCGCGGCGCTTCGCCTCGCCACCCATATCGAACAGATGGAGGCGACCAGCCGCACCGCCAGCGAGCATCTCGAAAGCGTGACCGCCAATGTCGCGACCACGATCGATGCGATGCTCGACCGAACCGCAGAGGCGATCGACCAGTCGCGCAAGGGCCTTGCCGCACAGGGTGAGGCGATGCTGGCGATGGTCGCGGCGAATCAGGCTGCGCTCGACAGCGCCGCGCGCGACAGTGCCGAGGCGCTGGCCGAACGCCTGACCACGGTTGACGGCGCAGTCGCTCGCCTGGCCGCCGAACTGGAGGCGCAACGGATCGCGGGTGAGACGATGATCGACACGCTCGACACCGAGTTGGAACGGGTCGAGACGCGGATCGCGGTACTCCATAGCCAGGGCACCGAAAAGTCGCAGATGCTCGCCGCCTCGATCAGCGCGCTGGGCGGTTCGGCGGACGCGATGACCGGCGCGCTCGAAGCAGGCGAGACGATGGCCAACCGGGTCATCGGCACGACCGAGACACTGCTGATCGCGCTGGACGCCGCCGCGCGAGAGATCGACGAGACGCTGCCGGAAGCGCTGAGCCGCCTGGACCAGCGGATGCAGGCCAGCCATGAGGTGGTGGTCGAGACCAAGCCCGAACTGCTCGCGCTGGTGGCCGCGGCCGAAAGCACGCATGAGGCGATCGAGGCCATCGCCGAGGTGATCGCCGAGCAGCGCCACACGCTGGAAACGCTGTCGGGTTCGCTGATCGAAACGCTGTCGACCGGGCGCGCCAAGGCCGATGCGCTGGGCATGATGGTTGAGGAAACGATCGAGCGATCCCACCAATTCGCGGACGAAGCCGCCCCGAAGCTGGTCGACGCGTTGCTGCGCGTCCGGGAAACCGCCGCCACCGCCGCCGAACGGGCGCGCGAGACGCTGGCCGAGGTCATCCCCCAGGCGGCCAGTGCCCTAGAACTCGCGAGCGCCGAGGCGATGCGGCGGGCGACCGGCGATACCGTCGAGCGGCAGGTTCATGCGATCGTCGACGCCACCCAGAACGCGGTCGAGGCCGCCACCCGCGCGACCGAGCGGCTGGCGCGTCAGGCCGACCTAATCATCGAAAAGACGACCATCGTCGAATCCCGTATCGAAGAAGCGAGAAGCGAACGCGAGGAAGCCGACCGCGACAATTTTGCGCGCCGGGCGTCGCTGCTCGTCGAATCGCTCAATTCCGCCTCGATCGACATCACCAAAATCTATGCGCCCGAAGTGACCGACAGCGCCTGGGCCGCCTATCTCAAGGGCGATCGCGGCGTCTTCACCCGGCGCGCGGTCCGCATTCTCGACTCGCATCAGGCACGGGGTATTGCCGATCTCTATGACGAGGATCCCAAGTTCCGCGATCATGTGAACCGCTATATTCATGATTTCGAGGCGATGTTGCGCGGGGTGCTGGCGCAGCGCGACGGATCGCCGCTGGGCGTGACGTTGCTGTCGTCGGACATGGGCAAGCTCTACGTCGCACTCGCCCAGGCCATTGAGCGGCTGCGCTAAGCCTATCTCGCTGGTGCGTCGATGCCGGTCACGGCCCGCGCCACGACGATCCGGTCGATACGGAACGTCCGGTAAGCCCGGCGCACCTCGCACCAGCCGAGCACGACATTCGCGCGGCCGAACTTGGCGATGACAAAAGGCCGGAGCTTAAGCGATAGCCCTGCCCCGCTTCACCCTCGATAGCGTGCGTAGCGATATGCCCAGCTGCTCGGCCAGATGCCTTGCAGCCGTAAAACCGCCGTCACGGCCGAGCAGATCAGATAGGCGGAGGCGGGAGGCGGCAGCGCGAGCCCTGTCAGGCGCCGCGGCTCACCCCGCTCCAATCAAGCATGTCGGCGGTGATCCAGCCCGACACATAGTTCAGGTAGAACAGCCCGAACAGCATCGTGGCGACGATCGTCGTGCGGATGAAGAAGCGCCCGATCAGAAAGACATGCGGCGCGCTCTCGGCGGTGCCGGGAATATGCTCTCCCCCCGCCTCGTGCGTGGTCCTGACCCCGAAGGGCAGGACCAGGAACACGGCGAGAAACCAGAACAGGACGTAGATCGCGAGGGCCGACGTCCAGTGCATGGTCTTATCCCTCGATCAGCAGGACATCGACGATCGGCTTCTTGCCGGTCCAGCGCGTCGCGACCTTGCGGACCGACAGGCGGATATCCTCGCGCAGCTTGTCCGTCGCGCGGCGCGGGCCGTCGACGGCCTTGGCGGCGGCCGCCACGGCCTCGGCGATGAAGGCATCGCGTTCGTCTTCGACCGGCACGCCCTGCACGCGGATTTGCGGGCTGCCGACCAGACGGCCCTTGGCGACCGCGACGCCGACCGAAATCTGGCCGTTGATCGCCAGCTTGCGCCGCTCGTTCATCGTCGAGCCGTCCGACGGCAGGATGACGTCGCCGTCCAGCACCAACCGCCCGACGGGCGCCTGGCCGATCTTGGTCGCATGGCCCGGCAACAGTCTGACGACGTCGCCGTCCGACTGAACGATGGTCTGCGGCACGCCCTGCGTCGTGGCGAAGCGCGCATGTTCCATCATGTGGCGCATCTCGCCATGTACGGGCATCAGCGTGCGCGGGCGCAGCCACTTGTACATCTGCGCCAGTTCGGGCTGGCCGGGGTGGCCCGAGACGTGGACATGCGCCTGACGCTCGGTAACCATACGGACGCCCTTGCCTGCCAGGATGTTCTGGATACGGCCGACCGCCGTCTCGTTGCCCGGGATCTGGCGTGCCGAGAAGATCACCGTGTCGCCGGTGTCGAGCCGGATCGTATGGCTTCCCTCGGCGATGCGCGACAGCGCGGCGCGCGGTTCACCCTGCCCGCCCGTCGCGACGATCAGCACCCGGTCCTTGGGCAAGCGCATCGCGGTTTCGGGATCGACCGTCTCGGGAAAGCCCCTGAAGTAGCCACAGGCCTTACCGACCTTCAAAATCCGGTCGAGCGAACGGCCGGTGACGCACAGCTTGCGTCCTGTCTCCCTAGCGACCTCGCCCAGCGTCACCAGACGCGCGGCGTTGGAGGCGAAGGTCGTGACGACCACCCGCCCCTTGGCCTTGGCGACGGTCTCGGCGATGCCGGGGCGGACGCTGGCTTCCGAGCCCGACGCCTCGGTATTGAAGGCATTGGTCGAATCGCACACCAGAATGTCGACGCCCTTGTCGCCGATCGACGACAGTTGCGCCGGACTGGCGGGCTTGCCGATGACGGGGGTCGGGTCGAGCTTCCAGTCGCCGGTGTGGAAGACGCGGCCGAGCGCGGTTTCAATCAGCAGCGCATTGGCTTCGGGGATCGAATGCGACAGAGGAACGAAGGTAAAGCCGAACGGCCCGACCTGGAACGGCGTGTTCTGGTCGATCACCCGCAGCTTGACGCGGTTGGCGCTGCCCTCTTCCTCCAGCTTGCCGCGGACCAGCCCGGCGGTGAAGGCGGTAGCATAAATGGGCACGCCAAGGTCTTCGGCCAGATAGGGTAGCGCGCCGATATGGTCCTCATGCCCATGGGTCAGCACGATGCCGACCAGGTCGTCCAGCCGGTCCTCGATGAAACTCAGATCGGGCAGGATCACATCGATGCCCGGATAGGCCGGATCGGCAAAGGTGATGCCGCAATCGACCATCACCCACTTACCTTCGGTGCCGTACAGGTTCACGTTCATGCCGATTTCGCCCGATCCACCGAGCGCGCAGAACAGCAATTCTTTCTTGGGAGTCATTCACTTCCTGACAATAGAAGCCCCTCCCCGCTGCAAGCGGGGCCAAGGGGCATTAGGGTTTGCGCCGGTCAGGGCGCGGTCATTCCTTCGCGGATGCGGACGCCCTGCGGGTCTTCGCGGGCTGTTCGATCCGAAACTTCAGCCGCCAATATGGGCGCGTTCCCACAGGATCGCCAGCCCCTGAATGGTCAGGTCGGGTTCGATATGATCGAAAACATCGGTGTGGGGGCTCAAAAGTGCCGCCAGGCCGCCGGTCGCCAGTACCTTGACCGGACGACCGACCTGCGCCTTCAGTCGCGCAACCAGTCCTTCGATCATCGCGACATAGCCCCAGAAGATGCCGATATGCATCTGGTCGACCGTATTGCGCCCGATGACGCTGCGGCTTTCCGGCGCCTCGATGGCGATGCGGGGCAGCTTGGCGGCGGCCGTCACCAACGCGTCGAGCGACAGGTTGATGCCCGGAGCGATGATGCCGCCCTTATAGGCGCCCTGATAGTCGCTGATGTCGAAGGTCGTCGCCGTGCCGAAATCGATGGTGATCAGGTCGCCGGGAAACAACGCATGCGCGGCGATGGTGTTGACTGCCCGGTCCGCGCCCAGCGAGGCGGGCTCGTCGACATCGATCGCGATCCCCCACTCCACCGGCGCACGACCGGCGATCAGCGGATCAACCTTGAAATATTTCTGCGCGAGCACTTGGAGATTGTGGAGCGCGCGCGGAACGACCGTGGCGATGATGACGCCGGTCACGTCCTCGCGCGCATAACCTTCCAGCGCGAGAAGCTGGCTGAGCCACACCGCATACTCATCGCCCGTCCGGCGCGGATCGGTGGCGATCCGCCAGCGGCCTTTGATCGTCCGCCCTTCGAGCAGCGCGAAGACCACGTTCGTGTTCCCGGCATCGATCGCAAGCAGCATGACAGTCCCTCAGACCAGGAAGATATCGCCGGCATGGATGACATGGGTAGCGCCATCCGCCAAGCCGAGCCGCAGCGCCCCATCGCCCGCGAGCCCCTGAAACGTGCCGTTCAGCACCTGCCCATCGGGCAAGCGTGCCGTCAGCGGGGTGCCACGCGAATGTGCGCGCGCCTCCCAGCGTTCGACGATGGCGCCCAGCCCTTGCTCCCGCCAGACCGCAACCCAACGGGTCATGGCATCCGCCAGCAATCCCTGCATCATCGCAGGTCCGACATCGATGCCATGATCGCGCAGCGATGTCGTGGCGCGGTCGGGCAGTTGTGGGGACGATGCCAGGTTGATCCCCATGCCGATGATGACTGCGTCACCGCTCCGCTCCATCAGGATACCCGACAGCTTGGCACCGTCGATCAGCAGATCATTGGGCCATTTGAGCATCGGCCGGATCGCGGACGTTGAAAGGCAAATGGAAACCGCTTCTTCGATCGCCACTGCCGCCACCAGCGCCAGCGTGGCGGCCATCGGGTCGTTCGGCCGCAAACGGACCAGCGTCGAGCCGTAGAAATTGCCCGAAGGCGAGGACCATTCCCGCCCCTGGCGTCCGCGCCCCGCCGTCTGGCGGTCGGCGCGGAGCCAAAGGCCGTCTTCGCCGCCCGCGTCGGCAAGCTGGCGAAGATCGGCGTTGGTCGATCCCGTTTCCGGGACGTGCAGCAATCGGCTCAGAACAGCGCCCGTGCTGCGGCCAGCGACCATGCGCCGAGCAGCGGGATCGCCAGATAGCCAACCGGCGAGACGAACAGCGCCGACAATGCGATCAGGCCATTCTCGACCGGCTGCGCTTCGGCATTCGCCCATATCTCCGCCGGCTCATCGAAGAACATCGTCTTGATGATGCGCAGGTAATAATAGGCACCGATCACCGACGCGACGACGCCGATGACCGCCAGCGGGAACAGCCCCGCCGCGACCGCCGCATTGAACACCGCAAACTTGGCATAGAAGCCCAGCAGCGGCGGAATGCCCGCGACCGAGAACATGAAGAACGCCATCGCCACGGCCAAGCCGGGACGGGTGCGCGACAGGCCCGACAGGCTCGCGATGGACTCCATCGGATTGTCGTGCTCATCGCGCATCCGGATGACGATCAGGAACGCGCCCAACGTCATGACGACGTAGATGGTGAGATATGTCAGAACGGCTGCCACGCCCTCCGCCGTACCGGCCGCCAGACCGATCAGCGCAAAACCGACATTGTTGATCGACGAATAGGCAAGCAGTCGCTTGATGTTGGTCTGACCGATGGCCGCCACGGCGCCCAGGATGATCGACGCCAGCGCGGCGAAGGTCACGACCTGCTGCCACTGCTGCACCGCCGAGCCCATCGCCTCGACCGCAACGCGGGCCGCCAGCGCCATCGCCGCGACCTTGGGGGCCGAAGCGAAGAAAGCGGTCACCGGGGTCGGTGCGCCTTCATAGACGTCCGGGGTCCACATGTGGAACGGCACGGCCGACATCTTGAACGCGAGCCCTGCAAAGACGAAGACCAGACCGAACATCAGGCCCAGCGACCGCGTGCCCGTCGCGGCGTCTCGCCCGTAAGCGCCCGCGATCTGCGCAAAATCGGTGGAGCCCGAAAAGCCATAGACCAGCGAGATGCCATACAGCAGGATGCCCGAGGCCAACGCGCCGAGGACGAAATACTTCAGCCCCGCTTCCGCCGAGCGGCTGTCGCGCCGCATGAAGCTCGCCAGCACATAGGCCGAGAGGCTTTGCAGCTCGAGACCGACATAGAGGGTCAGCAGGTCGCCCGCCGACACCATCATGCCCATGCCGACCGACGACAGCAGCATGAGGATCGGATATTCCGGACGCAGATCCTCACCCGGCGAACGATCGAAGAAGCGCGGCGCCATGATGATCGCCACCGCGGTCGCCAGATAGATCACGACCTTGGCGAAGCCCGAAAAGGCGTCCGCCCGGTAAAGGCCACCAAAAGCGACACCGCCGGTCGTAGACGGCCCGGCCAGCGCGACCGTCGCGCCCGCCAGCACGAACACCGCCGCGATCGAAATACCGCGGGTCGATGCCGTCCCGCCCCAGGCGGCGACGAGCATCAGCGCGATCGCGCCGAGGGTCAGCACCAGCTCGGGCAGGACCATCAAAAGGTTAAACGAATAGCTCATCAGTGCGCCTCCCCGTGCGCAGCTTGGTGCTCAGGGGCATGGGTGGTGGCGAGCGCGGGATTCCCGGCTGTCGGGCGGCTGTCCGAACCGGGGTTCGCCCGGTCGACACGCTGCAGCAGGATCGTCACGTCCTTGCGCATCGGCGCGAGGAAGCTCTCCGGGTACACGCCCATCCACAGCGTCACCGCCGCGATCGGCGCCAGCAGCCACAGCTCGCGGCTCGACAGGTCGGGCATCGCCGCCACTTCATCCGACTTGATCTCGCCATAGGCGACCCGCCGGTAGAGATAGAGCATGTACGCCGCACCCAGGATGATGCCGGTGGTGCAGAGCAAAGCCGTCCAGGTCGACACCTGATAGGTGCCCATCAGCGACAGGAACTCGGCGACGAAACCGCTGGTGCCCGGCAGACCGATCGACGCCATGGTGAAGAACAGGAACAGCACCGCGTACTTCGGCATGTTGATCGACAGCCCGCCGTAGCGCGCGATCTCGCGGGTGTGCAGCCGGTCATAAATGACGCCGACGCACAGGAAGAGCGCGCCCGACACCAGACCGTGGCTGAGCATCATGATCATCGCGCCTTCGATGCCCTGCTGGTTGAAGGCATAGAGGCCGATGGTCACGATCGCCATGTGCGCGACCGACGAATAAGCGATCAGCTTCTTCATGTCGGACTGCACCAGCGCGACCAGCGAGGCGTAGATCACGGCCACCGCCGACAGCGCGAAGATCAACCAGGTCAGCTGACCGCTCGCCTCCGGGAACATCGGCAGCAGGAAGCGCAGGAAGCCGTAACCACCAAGCTTCAGCAGCACGCCCGCCAGGATGACCGAACCCGCGGTTGGTGCCTGAACGTGGGCGTCGGGGAGCCAGGTGTGGACCGGCCACATCGGCATCTTGACCGCGAACGAGGCGAAGAACGCGATCCACAACCAGGTCTGGACCGAGGCCGGGAAGTCATAGGCGAGCAGCGCCGGGATCGAGGTCGTGCCCGCCGTGCGCGCCATGTACAACATGGCGATGAACATCAGGAGCGAGCCGAGCAGCGTGTACAGGAAGAATTTGTACGACGCATAGATGCGGTTCGCCCCACCCCAGATGCCGATGATCAGATACATCGGGATCAGGCCGGCTTCGAAGAAGACGTAGAATAGGAACAGGTCCTGCGCCGCGAAGGTGCCGATCATCAGCGTTTCGGTCAGCAGGAACAGCCCCATATATTCCGGGACCCGCTTGTCGATCGCGCGCCAGCTCGCACCGATGCAGATCGGCATCAGGAACACGCTGAGCATGATGAGCAGCAGCGCGAAGCCGTCGATGCCGAGCGACCAGCCGAACGGGCCGAAGACGCCCGGCGCATGTTCGACGAACTGCCACTGCGCGCCGCCAATGTCGAAATTCGTCCAGAGCAGGATGCCCAGCACGAAATCGACCAGCGTGGCGGCGAGCGCCAACATGCGCGCGCCGTTCGCGTTGAGGAAAAGGCAGGCGATCGCGGCAATGGCCGGGACCGCCAGCATGACGGAGAGGATCGGGAAGCCCTGCATCACGCGATCAACCCAAAATGGCCCAGGTGACGGCCGCGGTCAGGCCGATCAACATGACGAAGGCATAGCTGTAGAGGTATCCCGTCTGGAAGCGCGCCGCACCCTTGCTGCCGAGCTGGACGAGCCAGGCGACACCATTGGGGCCGAAGCGGTCGATCGTCTTCTCGTCGCCACGGTGCCACAGGAACCGGCCGATCGCGAAGGCGGGGCGCACGAAGAGGAAATGGTAGATCTCGTCGAAATACCATTTGTTGAGGAGGAAGCGGTACAGGATGCGGAACTGGTCCGCGAACTTGGCCGGGAATTCCGGCGCACGGATATAGGTCAGATACGCGGTCAGCAGACCGAGCAGCATCACCACCGTCGCCGAGAGCTTCACCCACACCGGCACGCCGTGCATCGAATGCATCAGGTGCTCGTTGAAAGCGATCGCGCCCTTCCAATAGCTCTCGCCCGATTCCGGCTCGATAAACCAGCCATGGAAGACGAAGCCTGCGGCGATCGCGCCGATCGACAGGATGATCAGCGGGACCAGCATGACCAGGGGGCTCTCATGCGGATGATAGCCACCGGTGCCTTCCGGCACATCGGTATGAGCCGCGCCATGGACATGCGGTTCGTCACCGGCGTCCTCGGCATGGGCGACATTGTGATGCGCCTCGTCATGATGATGGGCGTCATGAGCATGAGCATGAGCATGATCGTCATGGCCATGGCCATGGCCATGGCCATGCGCGTCATGCAGCGCGTGCTGAATATGCTCCGACCCGGTCCAGCGCGGCTTGCCCCAGAAGGTCAGGAACATCAGACGCCATGAATAGAAGCTGGTCAGCAGCGCAGCGATCACGCCCGCCCAGAAGGCGAAGCCCGAACCACCCGCATAGGCGACTTCGATAATCGCGTCCTTAGAGTGGAAGCCCGCGAAGCCGAACGCCATCGGATTGCCGAACAGAGCCGGGATGCCGACGCCGGTGATCGCCAGCGTACCCATCATCATCGCCCAGAAGGTGAGCGGGATGTGGCGACGCAGACCGCCATAATAGCGCATGTCCTGCTCATGGTGCATCGCATGGATCACCGAGCCCGCGCCCAGGAACAACAGCGCCTTGAAGAAGGCGTGCGCGAACAGGTGGAACATCGCCGCGCCATAGGCGCCGACGCCGGCCGCGAAGAACATGTAACCGAGCTGCGAACAGGTCGAATAGGCGATTACGCGCTTGATGTCAGTCTGCACCGTGCCGACGGTCGCGGCGAAGAAGCAGGTCATGGCACCGATGACGGTGATGACGCCCAGCGCGGTCGGCGAGGTTTCGAACATCGGCGACAGGCGGCACACCATGAACACGCCCGCCGTCACCATGGTCGCCGCGTGGATCAGCGCCGACACCGGGGTCGGGCCTTCCATCGCGTCCGGCAGCCAGGTGTGCAGACCGAGCTGCGCCGACTTGCCCATCGCGCCGACGAACAGCAGCAGGCAGAGCACGGTCATCGTGTCGAAACGATAGCCGAGGAAGCCGATGGTGGATCCCGCCATGGTCGGCGCGGCCGCCAGGATCTCGGGGATCGAGACGGTCTTGAACACCAGGAAGGTGCCGAAAATGCCGAGCATGAAGCCAAGATCGCCGACGCGGTTGACGACGAACGCCTTGATCGCGGCCGCATTGGCCGAAGGCTTGCGGAACCAGAAACCGATCAGGAGGTAGGACGCAAGACCCACGCCTTCCCAGCCGAAGAACATCTGGACCAGATTGTCCGCCGTCACGAGCATCAGCATCGCGAAGGTAAAGAGGCAGAGATAGGCGAAGAAGCGCGGCTGATCCGGCTCCTCGCTCATATAGCCCCAGCTATAGAGGTGGACGAGCGCCGATACGCTGGTGATGACCACCAGCATGATCGCGGTCAGCGAGTCGACGCGCAGCGACCAGTCAACGACCATGTCGCCGCTGGTGATCCAGTGGAGCACCGGCGTGACGGTGGCGGCATTGGCGCCGGTCAGATAACCGATGAAGATCGGCCAGGACAGCGCACAGGAGATGAACAGCGCGCCGGTCGTGACGACCTTGGCGGGCACGTTCCCGATGGCCTTGTTGCCGAACCCCGCAATGGCGGCGGCCAGCAACGGCAGGAAGACGATAGCGAGGATCAACCCGATTACCCCTTCATCCGGTTGACGTCGTCGACCGCGATGGTGCCGCGGCCACGGAAATAGATGACCAGGATCGCCAGACCGATCGCCGATTCACCGGCGGCCACGGTCAGCACGAACATGGCGAAGACCTGACCCACCAGATCCTGAAGCGCGGCCGAGAAGGCGACGAGGTTCAGGTTCACGGCGAGCAGGATGAGCTCGATCGCCATGAGGATGACGATCAGGTTCTTCCGATTGAGGAAGATACCCAGCACCCCCATGGTGAACAGGATCGCTGCAACGACCAGATAATGGACGAGACCGATCGTCACAGTTCCACCCCCTGCCCGATGGGCTGATTGATGTTGCGGACCGCCTCATGCGGCTGACGCGCATTCTGCTTGGCGATGTTCTGCGGCCGGACACCGCCCCGCTTGCGATGCGTGAGCACGATTGCGCCGATCATCGCGACGAGCAGGACCAGGCCCGCCCCCTCGAAGATGAACAGATAGCGCGTATACAGCAGGTTGCCGATCGCCTGGATGTTGGACACCTCCGGCGCGATCGGGGCCGCACGGGCCGCCAGCTGCACGCCTCCGACGCTCCACGCCTGGAACGCGATGATGACCTCGGCCAGCAGCGCGACGGCGAGTGCCAGGCCCAGCGGCAGATAGCGCGCAAAGCCCGCCCGCATCGCCGCGACCTCGATATCGAGCATCATGACGACGAAGAGGAACAGCACCGCGACCGCGCCCACATAGACGATGACGAGCAGCATCGCGATGAACTCGGCCCCGCACAGCACCATGAGGCCCGCGGCGTTGAAGAACGCCAGGATCAGCCACATGACCGAGTGCACCGGATTGCGCGACGCGATCGTGAGCCCTGCGGACACGATCACCACGGTCGCGAAAATATAGAAGGCGATAGCCTGTATCACTGCCTGTCAGGCCCCTTTTCTGTCCGCCCCGAACCGTTGGTCGCGGGCTTTAACGGTACGGCGCATCGGCGGCAAGGTTCGCCGCGATCGCGCTTTCCCAGCGGTCACCGTTATCGAGCAACTTCGACTTGTCGTAGATCAGCTCTTCGCGGGTCTCGGTCGAAAATTCGAAGTTCGGACCTTCGACGATCGCGTCTACGGGGCAGGCCTCCTGGCACAGCCCGCAATAGATGCACTTGGTCATGTCGATGTCGTAACGCGTCGTGCGGCGGCTGCCGTCGTCGCGGGGTTCCGCCTCGATCGTGATCGCCTGAGCGGGGCAGATCGCCTCGCACAGCTTGCACGCGATGCACCGCTCCTCGCCATTGGGATAGCGACGCAGCGCGTGCTCGCCCCGAAAGCGCGGAGAGATGGGGTTCTTCTCGAACGGATAGTTGATCGTCGCCTTCGGCTTGAAGAAGTAGCGAAGGGTCAGCGCATGGCCCTTCACAAACTCCCACAGCGTAAAGGCCTTGACGTACTGAGCGACGCTCATGCCGGAACTCCCACGCGCGCATACATCAGCACGCCAGACACCAAGAATACCCAGAACAGCGACACCGGCAGGAACACCTTCCAGCCCAGCCGCATCAGCTGGTCGTACCGATAGCGCGGCACGGTCGCCTTCACCCAGGAAAAGACGAAGAAGAAGAAGCACATCTTCAGCAGCAGCCAGATGATGCCCGGCACGGCGTAAAGCGGCGCCCAGTCGAACGGCGGCAGATAGCCACCCCAGAACAGGATCGCGTTCAACGCGCACATCAGGATGACGTTGGCATATTCACCCAGCCAGAACAGCGCGAACGACATCGAGCTGTACTCGGTCTGGTAGCCGGCGACGAGTTCCGACTCCGCTTCGGTCAGGTCGAACGGCGCACGCTGAGTCTCGGCCAGCGCCGAGATGAAGAACATCACCGCCATCGGGAACAGCAGCGGGTTCAGGAAGAAGCCGTTGACCGGAATCCCCAGCACGCTCTTCTGCGCCTCGACGATCGCGGTCAGGTTGAAGCTGCCCGCCCACATCACGACCGAAATCAGGATGAAGCCGATCGCGACTTCATAGGACACCATCTGCGCGGCCGCACGAAGCGCCGAGTAGAAGGGGTATTTCGAGTTCGACGCCCAGCCCGACAGGATCACGCCGTATACGCCCAGCGACGAGGCGGCGAGAACATAGAGCAGGCCGACATTGATGTCGGCGACGACCACGCCCGGCTGGAAAGGCACCACCGCCCACACAATCAGCGCGACCGTGAAGGTGATGATCGGCGCCAGCAGGAACAGCCCGCGATTGGCGGCGGCCGGAACGATGGTTTCCTGAAGGAAAACCTTCAGGCCGTCGGCGAACGACTGGAGCAGACCGAAGGGGCCGACCACGTTCGGACCCCGGCGCAGCGCCATCGCCGCCCAGATCTTGCGGTCGACATAGATGACCATCGCCACCGCCAGCATCAACGGCAGCGCGATCGCCAGAATCCCGACCAGCGTCGCGATACCCCACGCCCAGCCATAAGGAAGGCCGAGCGTCGTGTTGAAAAACGCGGTCACTCCGCTGCCTCCGCATAGCTCTCACCATGGACCAGTTCGGCCGAGCAGCGCTGCATCGTCGGGCTGGCGCGGCAGATCGCATTGGTGAGGTAGAAGTCCTTGATCGGATAACCGTCGAGCGTGCCGGACGCGGTCGCGTTCAGCGACGGCGCGGCCCAGTCGAAGGTCACGAGGCCGACCTGGCCCAGCGCGGGAACCTCTGCGGCCATCGCGGCGCGCAGCTCTTCCAGCGTGTCGAACGGCAGGGTCTGGCCCAGCACTTCGGACAGCGCACGGAAAATCGTCCAGTCGTCGCGCGCGTCGCCCGGTGCGAACACCGCACGGTCGCCGCGCTGCACCCGGCCTTCCAGATTGACCCAGGTGCCCGACTTCTCGGCAAAGGTCGCGCCCGGCAGGATGACATCGGCGTGATGCGCACCCTTGTCGCCATGATGGCCGACGAACACCTTGAAGCTGCCGGCGAACTTGGCGAAGTCGACCTCGTCAGCGCCCAGGAAGAAGGCCAGCTTCGGCGCGGCCGAAACCACGTCGGCGATGCCGCCCTTCTGCGCATAACCGAGCATCAGGCCGCCCATACGGGATGCCGCCATGTGAACGACATTATAGCCGTTCCAGGCCGAACCATCCTCCAGCGTGCGTACCAGATTGAACTGGTCGACCAGCTTCAGGCTCGCGCCATGCGCACCCTTCAGCGCCGCGCCACCGACGATCACCATCGGACGCGCGGCCTTGCCGAACAGCTCGGTGACGCCCTCGGGCAGGTTGCCGAGCACCGACAGGTCGGCGCCCAGCCACTCGACCTTGTAGGTCAGGTCGGTCTCGGGGCCAATCGCGAAGACCTTGGCGCCCTTCTTGATCGCCTTGCGGATACGGGTGTTCACCAGCGGCGCTTCCCAGCGCAGATTGGTGCCGATCAGCAGGATCGCATCGGCGCGCTCGACGCCCGCGATGGTCGTGTTGAAGTTGACCGCAGCCAGGCTCGACGTGTCGTAATCCATGCCGGTCTGACGACCTTCGAGCAGGCTCGAACCCATCTTGGCGAGCAGCGCGCGTGCCGCGAACATCGTCTCGCAATCAACCAGATCACCAGCGATCGCGGCGACGCTCGAACCTGCATTCACGTCACGGATCGCGGCGAACGCCTCGTCCCAGGTGGCAGGGACCAGCTTGCCGTCGCGGCGGATGAACGGACGGTCGAGGCGACGACGGACCAGCCCGTCGATCGCATGACGCGTCTTGTCGCTCGCCCACTCCTCGTTCACCTCGTCGTTGATGCGCGGCACGCAGCGCAGCACCTGCCGACCCCGGCTGTCGAGGCGGATATTGGTGCCGACCGCGTCCATTACATCGATGGCGAGCGTCTTCGTCAGCTCCCAGGGACGCGCCTCGAACGCATAGGGCTTGGACGTCAGCGCGCCCACCGGGCACAGGTCGACGACATTGCCCGACAGTTCGCTCGACACGGCCTGTTCGAGATAGGACGTGATCTGCATGTTCTCGCCGCGATAGATCGCGCCGATCTCCTCCACGCCCGCGACCTCTTCGGCGAAGCGGACGCAGCGGGTGCACTGAATGCAGCGGGTCATGACCGTCTTGACGATCGGACCCATGTACTTCTCGGTGACGGCCCGCTTGTTCTCGTCATAGCGGCTATGGCCCTTGCCATAGGCCATGGACTGGTCCTGCAGGTCGCACTCGCCGCCCTGATCGCAGATCGGGCAGTCCAGCGGGTGGTTGATTAGCAGGAATTCCATCACGCCTTCGCGCGCGGCCTTCACCATCGGGGTGGTGGTGAAGATTTCCTGATTGTCCGCCGCCGGAAGCGCGCAAGACGCCTGCGGCTTGGGAGGCCCAGGCTTCACCTCGACCAGGCACATGCGACAATTGCCCGCGATGGACAGCCGCTCGTGATAGCAGAAGCGCGGGATTTCCTTGCCCGCCAGCTCACAGGCCTGGAGCACGGTGGCGCCCTGCGGCACCTCGATCTCGACGCCGTCGACTTTGACCTTAGGCATTATTCGGCAGCTTCCATCATCGGGGCGTTGCCGCCCGTCTCGCCTTTGCGTTCGCGAATGCGGCGTTCCATCTCCGGGCGGAAGTGGCGGATCAGGCCCTGGATCGGCCAGGCCGCCGCGTCGCCGAGCGCACAGATGGTGTGGCCTTCGACCTGCTTCGTCACCTGGAACAGCGTGTCAATCTCGGACACGTCGGCATCGCCGGTGCGCATCCGCTCCATCACCCGCCACATCCAGCCGGTGCCTTCACGGCACGGCGTGCACTGGCCGCAGCTCTCATGCTTGTAGAAGTAGGACAGACGGCTGATCGCGCGGACGATGTCGGTCGACTTGTCCATGACGATCACGGCCGCCGTGCCGAGACCCGATCCGACCGCCTTCAGGCCGTCAAAATCCATCGGCGCGTCCATGATCTCGGCGGCGGGCACCAAAGGCACCGACGACCCGCCCGGAATCACCGCCAGCAGATTGTCCCAACCGCCCCGGATACCGCCGCAATGCTTCTCGATCAGCTCCCGGAAGCTGATCGACATGCTTTCCTCGACCACGCAGGGGCGGTCGACATGGCCGGAAATCTGGAAGAGCTTGGTGCCCTTGTTGTTCTCGCGCCCGAAGGAGGAGAACCACTCGGCCCCGCGCCGCAGGATCGTCGGCGCGACCGCGATCGACTCGACATTGTTGACCGTGGTCGGGCAACCATAGAGGCCCGCACCCGCCGGGAAAGGCGGCTTCAGGCGCGGCTGGCCCTTCTTGCCCTCCAGGCTTTCGATCATCGCGGTCTCTTCGCCGCAGATATACGCACCCGCGCCGCGATGGACGAACACGTCGAAGTCGTAACCCGAGCCGCAGGCGTTCTTGCCCAGTAAGCCCCGGTCATAAGCCTCGGCGACCGCCGCGAACAGCGTCTCCGCCTCGCGGATATATTCGCCGCGGATATAGATATAGGCCGCCCGCGCGCGCATCGCGAAGCCCGCGACCAGCGCGCCCTCGATCAGCTTGTGCGGATCGTGACGGATGATCTCGCGGTCCTTGCACGAACCCGGCTCGGACTCGTCGGCGTTGATGACCAGGAAGCTCGGCCGGTCGGGGCGCGGTTCCTTGGGCATGAAGCTCCACTTCATGCCGGTCGGGAAGCCCGCCCCGCCGCGCCCACGCAGACCCGACGCCTTGATGACGTCGATGATCTTGTCCTGGCCCAGCTCGAGCAGCGCCTTGGTATTGTCCCAATCGCCACGCTTCATCGCCGCGTCGACGTTCCACGGCTGATAGCCGTAGAGATTGGTGAAAATGCGGTCCTTGTCAGCGAGCATTATGCGCCCCACTCCCCGCGATAGTCGTGATTGTCGCCGACCATGGCGGTCAGCGTGGTCGGACCGCCCAGCGGCTCGACCGTATGGCGACCCGGCTCCTGCGTGCCGGTCTTGGGGCTCTCGCCACGGGCCAGCGCCTCCAGAATCGTGACCGTGCGGTCGTAATCCAGATCCTCGTAATTGTCGTCGTTGATCTGGACCATCGGTGCCGAGGCGCAATTGCCCATGCACTCGACCTCGGTCAGCGTGAACAGGCCGTCAGGCGTGGTCTTGCCTTTGATCAGCCCCTTGTTCTTGCACGCCGCCAGCACGTCGTCCGACCCGCGCAGCATGCACGGCGTCGTGCCGCACACCTGGACGTGATAGCGACCGACCGGCGCAAGGTTGAACATCGTGTAGAAGGTCGCGACCTCGTAGATGCGCATATAGGCGACACCGAGCTGACGCGCGACGAACTCGATTACCGGAACCGGCAGCCAGCCTTGCGTCTGCGTCTCCGCACCGACCTGACGCTGGGCGAGATCGAGGAACGGGATCGAGCAGGACTGTTCGCGCCCCTTCGGATAGCGCGCGAGGATCTCGTTCGCCTTCTTCTGGTTCTCGTCGGTCCAGGCGAAATTGCCCCAGCGGGCGCGGACTTCCGCCTCGTCGGGGATGTTGGGTGCGTCAGCCATTAGCGGTCACATTCACCAAAAACGATGTCCATCGCGCCCAGGATCGCGGTCGTGTCGGCCAGCATGTGCCCCTTGGACATGAATTCCATGGCCTGCAGATGGCTGAACGCGGTCGGGCGGATCTTGCAGCGATAGGGTTTGTTCGATCCGTCGGAGACGAGATACACGCCGAACTCGCCCTTGGGGCTTTCGGTCGCGACATACACCTCACCGGCGGGAACGTGATACCCTTCGGTATACAGCTTGAAGTGGTGGATCAGCGCTTCCATCGAGCGCTTCATCTCACCGCGCTTAGGCGGCGTGACCTTGCGGTCGGTGGCGAGCACCGGACCTTCGGGCATCTGCGCCAGGCACTGCTTCATGATCCGGGCCGACTGGCGCACTTCCTCCACGCGCACCATGAAACGGTCATAGCAGTCGCCGCTGGTGCCGACCGGCACGTCGAAGTCAACCTTGTCATAGGCGTCATAGGGCTGCGACTTGCGCAGATCCCACGGAATGCCGGAGCCGCGGATCATCGGGCCGGAGAAGCCCCACTTGATCGCGTCTTCACGGTTCACCACCGCGATGTCGACATTACGCTGCTTGAAGATGCGGTTGTTGGCGACGAGGCTGATCGCGTCCTCGAACAGACGCGGCAGACGGGTGTCGAGCCAGTCGGCGATATCGGTCAGCAGCTTAAGCGGCACGTCCTGATGGACGCCGCCGACGCGGAAGTAATTCGCATGCATGCGCGCGCCCGAGGCCCGCTCATAGAAGTTCATGCAGTCTTCGCGGATCTCGAACAGCCACAGGTTCGGCGTCATCGCGCCGACGTCCATCACATGGCTGCCCAGATTGAGCATGTGATTGGAAATGCGCGTCAGCTCGGCGAAGAAGGTCCGCAGATATTGCGCGCGCAGCGGCACTTCGAGATCGAGCAGCTTCTCGACCGCCAGCACATAGCTGTGTTCCATGCACATCGGCGAGCAATAGTCGAGGCGATCGAAATAGGGCAGCGCCTGCGAATAGGTCTTGTATTCGATCAGCTTCTCGGTGCCGCGATGCAGCAGGCCGACATGCGGATCGATCCGCTCGACGATCTCGCCGTCCAGCTCCATGACGAGGCGAAGCACGCCATGCGCCGCCGGATGCTGCGGGCCGAAGTTGATCGTGTAGTTCTGGATCGACACGTCACCCGTGGTCGGGTCGGCCGCATCCGTCTTGTGGAGCAGTTCGTCGACGTAGTCGCTCACTGATTCTGTCCTCCGCCCTTGGTCGGCACCACGTCGGGGTTCTTGGGCTTGTCCTCGGCCTTGTTGCCCGGATGCGGTTCGCCCGCGCCCGTCTGCTTGGGGCTTTCGGTGGTCTTGGTTTCGGGCGCGTTGGCGGGCGCCGTCTTGTCCGGCGCCGCATCGGCCTTCTTCACCGCATCGGCACTCGCCGGGGTCTGCGCGCCCTTGCCCTGCGCCTGAGCCCCCTTCTCGTCACCCGGAAGGACGTATTCGGCGCCTTCCCACGGGCTCTGGAAGTCGAAATTGCGGAAGTCCTGCGCCAGCTTCACCGGCTCATAGACGACGCGCTTTTCTTCTTCCGAGTAACGCAGCTCGGTATAGCCCGTCAGCGGAAAGTCCTTGCGCAGCGGATGGCCGCGGAAACCATAATCGGTCAGGATGCGACGCAGATCGCTATTGCCCGAGAACAGCACGCCGTACAGGTCATAGACCTCACGCTCCAGCCAGCCCGCGACGGGCCACAGGCCCGTCACCGATGGAACCGGCCTGTCCTCATCGGTGCAGACATGGACGTGCAGGCGGTGGTTGCGGGTCAGCGACAGCAGGCAATAGACCACCTCGAACCGCTTGTCGCGCTCCGGGTAGTCGACGCCGGCGATTTCCATGAGCTGCTGATATTCCAGCCCCTTGGTATCGCGCAGCGCGGTCATCGCCGGCACCAGGTTGGCCCGGTCGACGATCAGCGCAACCTCGCCGACATGCTCGCGCGCATCGACCAGCCAGGGGCCAAGCGCGGCGCGCGCCGCATCGATCACGCCGTCATTCGCGGCGAAACGGGGAGCAGGCGCCCTCACCGTTCGATGCTCCCGGCGCGGCGGATCTTCCGCTGCAGCTGCATCACGCCGTACAGCAGCGCTTCGGCGGTCGGCGGGCAACCGGGGACATAGATGTCCACGGGCACGATCCGGTCACAGCCGCGCACCACCGAATAGCTGTAGTGATAATAGCCGCCGCCATTGGCGCAGCTGCCCATCGAGATGACATATTTCGGGTTCGACATCTGGTCGTACACACGACGCAGCGCCGGAGCCATCTTGTTGCACAGCGTCCCCGCCACGATCATCACGTCCGACTGGCGCGGCGATGCGCGCGGCGCGGCACCGAAGCGCTCCATGTCGTAACGCGGCATGTTGACGTGGATCATCTCCACCGCGCAGCACGCCAGACCGAAGGTCATCCACCAGAGCGAGCCGGTGCGCGCCCATTGGAACAGCTCCTCGGTCGAGGTGACGAGGAAGCCCTTGTCGGTCAGTTCGCCGTTCAACCCGTCGAAAAAGCCCTGATCGGGCTGAATGACGGCCTGGCCATCATGGACGGATCCGCCATGGGCCTGCGGCTTGAACTCAACCGGACCGGAGTGAAGATTTACTCCCAATCCAACGCTCCCTTCTTCCACGCATAGACGAGACCCAGCGCGAGCTCGCCGATGAAGATCATCATCGAAAACCAGGCGGTCCAGCCGAGGCTGAAGACGCTGACCGCCCAGGGATAGAGAAATGCCGCTTCCAGATCGAAGATGATGAACAGGATGGCGACGAGGTAGAACCGCACGTCGAACTGGCTGCGCGGGTCTTCGAACGCGGGGAAGCCGCATTCATATTCGGACAGCTTCTGCTCATTGGGCTTATGCGCACCCGTCAGGCGCGCCACGAGCATGGGCAGAAACACGAAAGCCGTCGACAGAACCAGGGCAACGCCCAGGAACAGGAGGATCGGCAGATATTGCGACAGATCGACCAAGTTTTCTCTCGCAGATGCGGAACTGGATGCGGATGGCTTTAGGCCGATGGGTCGGCCGGAGCAAGCCAGCGGAGGCATGAGAATGAATCGCAACTGAACCGTGCCATTCACCTCATCCGACAGGATTTCAGATGGTATCAGAGAGGGTTAAGCGCAATGGCGAACCGCCATTGCGCTTAAATTCCTCCAAATCTTAACGCAGCGCGTTGGCCAGCAGCTTGTGAAGCTTGGAATGCAGACCCTCGTTCGCCGCCAGATATTCGCCGCGGTCGAGCGACTTGTCGCTGCCGCGGAAGTCGCTGACGAAACCACCGGCTTCTCGCACCAGCAACATGCCCGCCGCTGCGTCCCAGGGCTTCAAGCCCGATTCCCAGAAGCCGTCGTAACGGCCCGCCGCGACCCAAGCGAGGTCGAGCGCGGCCGAGCCGAAGCGGCGGATACCGGCGACCTGCGGCGCGATCGCACCGAAAATGCGGCTCCACTGGACGAAATCGCCATGACCCAGGAACGGAATGCCGGTCGCGATCAGCGCCTCGGACAGATCGCGACGCGACGACACGCGCAGGCGGCCGTCCTGCAACCAGGCGCCCCGGCCCTTTTCGGCCCAGAAGCTCTCGTCGGTCAGCGGCTGATAGATCAGGCCGGTCGTCACTTCGCGCTTGCCGTTCGCCAGCGACTCTTCGACCGCGATCGAGATGGCGAAGTGCGGGATGCCGTGCAGGAAGTTCGAGGTGCCGTCGAGCGGGTCGATGATGAAGCGCGGCTTGGACGGATCGCCCTTGATCTCGCCGCCCTCCTCCATGAGGAAGTTCCAGTCGGGGCGCGCCTTCTTCAGTTCCTCGAAGACGGTTTCCTCGGCACGCTTGTCGGCCATCGACACGAAGTCGGCAGGACCCTTGCGGCTGACCTGGAGGTGCTGGACCTCGTTGAAGTCGCGGCGCAGACGCGGGGCGGCCTTGCGCGCGGCGCGTTCCATGATGGTGAGAAGCCCGGAGTGCGAGGCCATGATCGTCCTTTCGATCGCGCCGCTGCTTGCCCAGGGCGCTCCAATTGAAAAGGCCCGCCGCGAACGACGGGCCGGGACGGCGGATGACGGGGTCGCGCTTATATCGCGCCGGTCATCCGCCGTGGGCCGTCAGTCCGCGCGGCGGACGTAGGTCTGTTCGTACACGTCGACGACGATGCGCGTGCCGCTCGCGATGTGCGGCGGCACCATCACGCGCACGCCATTGTCTAGGATGGCGGGCTTGTACGAGGACGAAGCGGTCTGTCCCTTCACCACGGCGTCGGCCTCGACGATGGTGGCTTCGATCTGATCGGGAAGCTGGACCGAGATCGGCTTTTCCTCGTGCAGTTCCATCACCACGTCCATGCCGTCCTGCAGGAAGGCCGCGGCATCGCCCAGCAGGTCGCGCGGCAGCGTGATCTGCTCATAGCTTTCCTTGTCCATGAAGGTCAGGTCGTCGCCTTCCGCGAACAGGAACTGGAAGTCCTTGGTATCCAGGCGGACGCGCTCGACCGTCTCGGCGGAGCGGAAGCGAACATTGGTCTTGCGGCCGTCGATGAGGTTCTTCATCTCGACCTGCATATACGCACCGCCCTTGCCGGGCTGGGTGTGCTGAATCTTCACGGCGCGCCAGATGCCGCCTTCATACTCGATGATGTTGCCGGGACGAATGTCCACGCCGCTGATCTTCATGGGTCTTCAACCTGCTGGAAAGAGCGAAGGATGCCGGGGCATGGAAGCGGCCCGGCGGTCCGAGGCGCCGCTTTACCTCGAAGCGGTCTTTCCGGCAAGCAGCGGATAGGGGTCGACCGGCTCGCCCTGCCACCACTTGTCCCCGGCGCGCATCCAGCTGACCGCGAAATGCAGATGCGTATTGCCCGCGCCGGCATTGCCGCTGTCGCCGACATAGCCGACGATCTGCCCTTGATCCACCCGCTGCCCCTCGGCCAGGCCCGGAGCATAGCCCTTCAGATGCGCATAATAGAGGCCCCAGCGACCGTCGCGCGAGCGGATATAAAGGGTATGGCCGCCGCGATCGCTGTCGAACAGCTTTTCAATCGTGCCAGGCAGTGCGGCAACCACGGGGGTTCCGGCCGGGGCGATCAGGTCCAGCCCCTGATGCCTGCGCTTGCCGCCCTCGCGCGGATCACCCCAATCGTGATGGAGGGAGGCGACGGGATAATGGGCGATCGGCATGATGAGCGACGCGGCGCTTCCCGCCGCCGCCTGTTTGGCCGGGGCCGCGATATCGGGAACGACGACTTCGCCTGGGCCGAAGGACAGCATCGACAGGAAACCGCCGACCGCGGCCACGATCAGCGTCAACATCACCCAACCGAAGCGCGACAGCGGCCCCCTGCCCCCGCCACGCCTCATTGCGGCACAGCTCTCGGCGCGCTGACGATATGGGGTGCCAGTGGAGACCGCGTAACCTCTCGCGTCCGATCGGATGCCGGATGAGTGGCGACCGCGATCAGCGCCATTGCCACTCCACCGCCCATGGCGATTGCCAGTCTCTTCACGCCCGCTCCTTGGACCCGTGGATCGATGCCAGGATAAACGCGAAGGGCGGACGCTTGTTTCCGATCCGCAACGGATGCGCGAGGCGGAGCCTTAAGCCAGCAACTCGGCAAATGCCTTGACCGCCGTCGCCTCGTCGCCGTTCCATACGCCACCCGATACGGCAAGGAAGTCCGCCCCCGCCTCGACCAGCGGCGGGGCGTTGGCGGGGGTGATCCCCCCGATCGCAACGCAAGGCAACTCGAACAGCGCGGACCACCAGGACAGGATCACGGGCTCCGGCCGATGCTTGGTCTCCTTGGTCGTCGTCGGATAAAAGGCACCGAAGGCGACATAGTCCGCACCGGCCTCACCCGCTTCCATCGCGAGGTGGCGGCTGTCATGGCAGGTCACGCCGATCTGCACCGAGGGGCCAAGCACGTCGCGGGCCTCACGCGCGTCGCCATCGTCCTGGCCCAGATGCACGCCGTCCGCGCCCAGCCGCTTGGCCAGGCTGATGCTGTCATTGACGATGAAGGCCACCTCGCGGTCGGCGCAGATACGCTGGAGCGGTTCGGCCAGCTTGGCGGCGGCGTGCTGGTCCATATCCTTGACGCGGAACTGGAAGGCCGCGACCGGCCCGGCATCGAGCGCACGCGCCAGACGGTCGGCGAAACCACCCGTCACGTCGAGCGGCGAGATCAGGTAGAGCTGGCATGGCGGGCGCCGCACATCGCGGGTAAAGGCCGCGGCGAAATTGGGGTCGAGCGGGCCGAGGGGATCGTCATCAAGCGTCATGGCCCTTCCCCTAGCGCCTGACGCGGCGTCCGTCACCTGTGCGGTACGCCATAAGGAATGGGCGTCCCGGTTCCCCAACCGGAACGCCCAGCCCTAGCAAGAACTTATTCTTCGTTCTTGTAGATCGCGATCAGCTTGTCGAGCATCGCCAGCGCCTCGTCGCGCGGGCGCTGGAAGGTGTTGCGGCCGATGATCGAGCCGTTGCCGCCACCGTCACGAATGTCGCGCGCGTCCTGATAGACGGCATCCGCGCCCTTGGCCGCGCCGCCCGAGAAGACGACGATGCGGCGGCCCGCAAAGCTCGACTGGACCACATGGCGCACGCGGTCGGCCTGGTTGGACCAGTCGGTGCCCTCATAGACCTTCTTGGCCTCGGCCTGTTCGATATGGTCGCTGGGTAGCTTCACCTTGATGATGTGCGCGCCGAGCAGCGCCGCCATGTGCGCGGCATAGGCGCCGACGTCGAGCGCCAGTTCGCCGTCCTTGCTCAGCTTGCCGCCGCGCGGATAGCTCCAGATGACGGTGGCGAGGCCAGCCTCGCGCGCTTCGGCCGACAGGATCGCGATCTGGTCCATCGCATCGAAAATGCCGTCCGAGCCCGGATAGATGGTAAAGCCGATCGCCGAGCAGCCCAGCCGCACCGCGTCCTGCACGCTGCCCGTTACGGCCTGCGTGATCGAGGTGCCCCAGCTGTTCGAGCTGTTGATCTTCAGGATGGTCGGGATCTGGCCCGCGAAGGTGTCGGCCCCCGCCTCCAGCATCCCCAGCGGCGCGGCATAGGCCGACAGCCCGGCGTCGATCGCCAGCTGGAAATGGTAATGCGGGTCATAGGCCGGCGGGTTGACCGCAAAGCTGCGCGCCGGGCCATGCTCGAAGCCCTGGTCGACCGGCAGGATGATGAGCTTGCCGGTGCCGCCCAGCTTGCCCTGCATCAGGATGCGGGCGAGATTGGCCTTCACCGCGGCGGGCGTGCCTTCATATTTGTCGAGAATGGCCTTCACGGTCGGGGTCATCGGGTCTCTCCAGATCAATACGGGTCTTGAGTAAGGGTTCAGAGCATCAGCCAGCGGCGCAGCGCCTGATCGACCTGCTCCATCCGGGTGGGCGAAGCATGGCCGATGACTTTGACGATATGATTGCGTGGGATGGACAGGATCTTGTCCACCTGCACCTCGCACTCGACGGTCAAGCCGGTATGCTCACGCGGGGAAAAGGCGACGCGGAACAGCGCCTCGCCGCCGACGACCGAGGTCATCGGGCAGACGGTGATGGTGTTGTGCGTCTCGTTATATAGGTCCGACTGGACGACCAGGAACGGGCGGTGATCGCCCCCCTCGCCCGTCGTCGCCAGCACGATGGCGGCATGAGAAATCTTCAAGCGCTCTCCTCCGACGGTGGCGTCTCCTTGGCCAGTGTGTTCCAGAAGACGAAATCCTCGGGCGTGTCGCGCTTCGACGCACGGGTCGACTGGCGGCGCGCCTCCCGGCGATAGGCTTCGTCGTGCAGATCGACATAGCGGCGCACGGCTTCGCGGGCGATATCGCTTTTGCTGCGCCCCTGCGTGCGCGCGACGGCCGCCAGCCGCTCTTCCAATTCGGTATCGAGGCGGACGCCGAGCATCACCACTTCCTTCGTTTAACGCGTTTAACCTAGCAACTAGGACAAGTGGGATCAAGCGCTCTTGACCAACCGATCTGCGGCGGATCATCCTGCAATGGGGCAGCTTAGGGGGGCAGTATGCAGATGGCCTGGTTTCGTATGGCGGCGGTCGTGGCACTGGCGATCGTGCCTGCCGCGTCTTCGGCGGTTGCGAAATCCGCACCCAAGATGGGCGAAATGGCGCCTGATTTCGACCTGACGCTGATCGACGGCACGCATGTCCGGCTAGCCGATTTGCAGGGCCAGGTGGTGGTGCTGAATTTCTGGGCGACGTGGTGCGGGCCTTGCCGGGCCGAACTGCCGCTGCTCGACCAATATTATCGCATTCAGGGCAAGCATGGCTTGCAGGTGTTCGCGGTGGCGACCGAGGACTCCCTGCCTCTGTACCAGCTGAAACCGCTGTTCGCCGCGATGGCCATCCCTTCGGCGCTTCGGATCAAGGGACCTTATGCGACGCTGGGCGCGGTTCCGACCAACTATATCATCGATCGCAGCGGGCGGGTGCGTTACGCCAAGGCGGCGGCGTTCGATATCGACGATCTCAACCGGCTTCTGGTTCCGCTGTTGAAGGAAACCCCGCCGCCAGCGGCGACGGGGTCGTAGTCGTGTAGGCTTCCTCCCCTGCAAGGGGGAGGATCGGAGATTACATCGTCAGCGCGGCAACGCCGGGCAGGTCCTGCCCCTCCATCCATTCCAGGAACGCGCCGCCCGCCGTCGAGACGAAGGTGAACTGCGTCCCCACGCCCGCCTGGTTGAGCGCGGCGACGGTGTCGCCACCGCCCGCGACCGACACGAGGCTGCCATCCTGGGTCAGCGCCGCCGCCGTCTTGGCGAGCGCGACGGTCGCCTTGTCGAAGGGCGGCGTCTCGAACGCGCCGAGCGGGCCGTTCCAGACCAAGGTCCGACAGTTCTTGAGCACATCGCCCAGCGCCTCGACGGCATTGGGGCCAAGGTCGAGGATCATCTCGTCGGCGGCGACTTCGTGGACGTTGACGGTACGCGTCTCGGGGTTCGGCTTGAACTCCTTGGCCACGACCACGTCGTATGGCAGATGTACGGTGCAGCCCGCCTTGTCGGCGGCGTCGAGGATGTCCTCGGCGGTGCCGGTCAGGTCATGCTCGCACAGCGACTTGCCCACATCGACGCCGCGCGCGGCGAGGAAGGTGTTGGCCATGCCGCCGCCGATGATGAGGTGATCGACCTTGCCGACCAGATGCTTGAGCACGGCGAGCTTGGTCGACACCTTCGCGCCGCCGACCACGGCCGCGACGGGGTGCTCGGGGTTGCCGAGCGCCTTTTCCAGCGCGTCGAGTTCGGCCTCCATCGCCCGACCGGCGAACGCCGGGAGCTGGCGCGCCAGCCCTTCGGTCGAGACGTGCGCGCGGTGTGCGGCGGAAAAGGCATCGTTGACGTAGAAATCGCCCAGCCTGGCGATCTGCGCCGCCAGTTCGGGGTCGTTCTTTTCCTCACCGGCGTGGAACCGTGTGTTCTCCAGGATCGCGATATCGCCGGGGTTCAGCGTCGCCACCGCGGCTTCCGCCGCCTCGCCCGCGACGTCGTCGATGAAACGCACCGGACGGCCCAGCACATCGCTGTACGGCCGGGTCAGCATCGCCAGCGAATAGTCGGGATTGCGCTGCCCCTTGGGGCGGCCGAAATGCGCGAGGATCAGGACGATCGCGCCCCTGTCGGCCAGTTCGGTCACGGTCGCGATCGTCGCGCGCAGGCGGGTGTCGTCGGTCACGCGACCATCGGCCATCGGCACGTTCAGATCCTCGCGGACGAGCACGCGCTTGCCCTGGACATCGCCCATATCATCGAGCGTCTTAAAGGCCTTGGTCATGATTCCTCGATCCTGATTGTATCGCCGATGTGGATGGTGCCGCCCTCGATCACGCGGGCGCAGGCGCCCCCGCGCCAGTCGGGGCGAAGCGCCGCCTGCAATCCATCGGCGATCGCGTCCATGCGGTGGCACGGATCGCATTCCATGGTGATTTGAAGAAGGACGGATCCGATACGAAGCCGGACGCCCGGACTCTGGGGAAGATCGAAATCCTCGATCAGCAGGTTCGCGCGGCGTTCCTGCCAGGGAATATCGCGGTCGATCGCCGCCATCGCGGCGTCCCAGTCGCGACTCTCCATCAGCGTCACTTGGCGCCGCCCACGCCCGCCGGGCTTGATCCGGCCCCGAACATCGCCTTCAACGCCACCCGCCAAGGTGACCGATGCGGTGTCCAGCACCTCCATCGGCCCCTTGGGGACGGCCCGGCGAGCGATGCCGGCCAGACGCCCGGTCATCACCCGCCCGTCGGTCATCAGAGGAACTTCGCCATCGCGGTCGCGGTATCGACCATGCGGTTCGAGAAGCCCCACTCATTGTCGTACCACGACACGACGCGCACCAGCTTGCCGTCGATCACCGCCGTCTCCAGGCTGTCGACGGTCGAGGATTGCGGCGAGTGCATCAGGTCGATCGACACCAGCGGCTCGTCCGAGAAGACCAGCACGCCCTTGAGCGCGCCGTCTTCCGACGCCGCCTTCAGGATCGCGTTGACCTCTTCCTTGGTCGTGTCACGCGCCGGGGTGAAGGTCAGGTCGACCAGGCTGACGTCAGGCACCGGCACGCGGATGGCCGAACCGTCCAGCTTGCCCTTCAGCTCGGGCAGCACCTCGCCCACCGCGCGGGCCGCGCCGGTGGTGGTCGGGATCATCGACATGGCGGCGGCGCGGGCGCGGCGCAGGTCGGGGTGGATCTGGTCGAGGATCTTCTGGTCGTTGGTATAGGCGTGGACCGTGGTCATCAGGCCACGCTCGATCCCGATCGCATCGTTCAGCACCTTGGCGACCGGCGCCAGGCAGTTGGTGGTGCACGACGCGTTCGACACGATGGTGTGCTCGGCCGACAGCTTGTCATGGTTGACGCCGTAGACGACGGTCAGATCGACATTCTTGCCCGGGGCCGAAATCAGCACCTTCTTGGCGCCCGCCGCGATGTGCTTCTCGCACGACGCCTTGTCGGTGAAGAAGCCGGTGCACTCCAGGACCAGATCGACGCCCAGTTCCTTGTGCGGCAGGTTGGCCGGATCGCGCTCGGCGGTGACGCGGATATGCTTGCCGTCGATCACGATGTCGTTACCCTCTGCGGTCACTTCGCCCGGGTAACGGCCATGGACGCTATCGCGGCTGAACAGCCAGGCGTTGGACTTGGCGTCGGCGAGATCGTTGATCGCCACCAGTTCGAGGGAGTCACCGCCGCGCTCGAGGATCGCACGCGCGACCAGACGGCCGATGCGACCGAAACCGTTGATTGCAACCTTGACCGTCATGCCAGCAAGCTCCTGTCTTTTTCGGGCCGTGCCTTGGACGGCACCGCCCCCGGTTGGATGGATCATCGGGTGATTCCATCATTCGCGCCACGCCTTTCGGAGCCGCGCGGGTGTCTGTCAACCGCCCGAGCGCGCCGTATCGTCCAATTCCGGGTTGCCGCATGGGACCAGCCTGCTAAGCCCCTTTCATGCCCGAACCTATTGCCGACGACGTCCTTTCCTCCGTCGAACGGATCGACCATGCCATCGCCCGCATCGAACGGGCGATCCGAACCCGTGCCGCCAAGGAGGATGCGCTGGCCCGCCGTCACGCCGCGCTGAAGGCGCGCATGGCCGAGGCGGTGAGCGCGCTCGACGACGTCATCAGCCGGGGGAGCGCCGCCTGATGGCCGAGGTGACGATCCTGGTCGGCGATCGGCCCCATACCGTCTATTGCCAGGAGGGCGGCGAAGCGCGCGTCCGGATGCTGGGCCAGATGCTGGACCAGCGCTGGCCAGCGGCCCTGCGGGCCTCGGGCGGCCACAATGGCGAGCGGGCGCTGCTGTTCGTCGCGCTCATGTTGGCCGATGCGCTGGAGGAAGCCGAACGCCGCCCGCCGGCGGGCGCGGCAGTGAGCGAGGCGGCGCTGGCCCGCATCGCCGAGCGGCTGGAGGCGCTGGCCGACGCACTGGACCCGGAGGATCGCGGCCACCTTGGCTAGGATCAAGCTCTTGAGTAACGCGACGGCCTTGCCTACATGGGTCGGCGGCGGGCTCTGCCCGGTACGAGCCACGATAATCCCTGAGGCTATTCTTCATCCAAGGGGGCTGTCCCTGCCCGGACCCTGGTCCGACGTACATGGTCCCCACCTGACGTATTGGGCGTCGGTGGATATTACGGCAAACGGCCATGGCGGTCCCGCCACCCGCTTTTTTCTGACATGATCGACAAACGCGCCCTGCGCGCCCGGTTGCGAAGCGTCCGCGATGCGCATGGTCCCGGCCTCCTGCCGGTGGCGCGGCCCTTTCTCGACCGCCTTTTCCCCCATCAGGTTATCGCGGCCTATCGCCCCCTGGGCGCGGAGGCGGACCCGGCCCTATGGGTCGAGGCGGCGCTCCATGCGGGCGCGACGATCGCCCTGCCCCATGTCACCGACCGCGCCAGCCCGATCCGCTTCCTGACTTGGGCTGACGGCGAGGATCTGAGCGTCGGCGCCTTCGGCCTGGACCAGCCCGCCGCCGATGCGCCCGAATGCCGCCCCGACATCATCCTGACGCCTCTTGTGGGCTTCGACCGGCGCGGCAATCGACTGGGACAGGGGGCAGGACATTACGACCGTGCCTTTGCGGCCAACCCCGACGCCTGGCGTGTCGGCATCGCCTGGAGCGTGCAGGAGGTGGAGGACATGGTACCCGACAGCTGGGACGTGCCGCTCCACGCCATCGCCACCGAATCGGAATGGATTGTTCCATGACACCCAGCTGGCGCAAACCCGCCGGAATGCTGCTGATCGTCGCGATCATCATCGCTTGGGCGGCGCTGGTCGCCAGCCTGTCGGGCGTGGTCGGCCAGTGGCACTGGGTGTTGCAGCTGGTCTTCTATGTCGTCGCGGGGATCGTGTGGATCACGCCGATGAAGCCGCTTCTGCGCTGGATGGAGGGCGGACGAAGCTAGAGGCGTTGTCGCGTAGCCTTCGCCTGCGCTCAGGCCGAACGGCGGCGGGATGTTCGGAGCTGGATGTTCCGGAAGCAATCGGCGCATATGCCAAGGCTGGTTCGCGCCAAACCGAAGCGCGGCCTAATGAAACATATCGGTGCTGAAAACAGGAGCGCCATCCCGAAGGATGGCGCGAGTGACGGGGCTCGAACCCGCGACCTCCGGCGTGACAGGCCGGCGCTCTAACCAACTGAGCTACACCCGCTGAAAGCGTCGAGGCG
>FWWM01001562.1_pt1 | contig 45328 bp, 46 predicted proteins | sample 2228351 | NCBI WGS metagenome assembly FWWM01 (sample SAMEA103939774, study PRJEB20133) | metagenome
AGGTAGATGGGGATCGCCGCCAGCGGCGCAAGGCCGGTCCACTTGGTGGCCACCGCCATCCCCGCCGCCAGCCCGGAGAGGTACGCCCACGCCGGCCGCCCGCCGCGCAGGTAGCGCCAGAAGGCCCAGTAGCTGGTGACCAGGAAAAGCGCCAGGAAGATGTCCGGCTTGGCGATGCGGCTCTCCACGAAGGCCAGCCCGTCCACCGCCAGGAGCAGCGCCCCCGCCAGGGTGGCGAAAGGCGCCCGCAGCACCTCGGCGACCAGCAGGGCGAAGAGCAGGACCAGCAGCCCGCCGGCCAGGGCCCCGGCGATGCGCCATCCCAGGGGGCGGTCGCCGGCAAGGCGGATCCCCAGGGCGATGATCAGCTTGGATAGCGGCGGGTGGGTGATCTCCTCTGTGATCTCCTGCCGCTGGAGGTACTGCCTGGCCGCCTTGGCGTAGTAGATCTCGTCGAAGACCATGCGCGCGGGGACGTCCAGCCGGGCGACCCGCACGGCGGCCGCGGCGATCACGACGACGGTCAGCAGCGCAACCTGCCGCATGGCGGTCAGCAGGTCTGCCTCCGTCGGGTAGGAGCTGTGCCGCGGTGCCCCCGGCCTGCGCTGCGGTTCACGGATCAAGCATGCCGACTGGGGCTCCTTTGGTCAAACCGCCGGGCCGCCCGCACCCGCGCCACCATCTCCTTCAACGCCGCCGCGTCGGGGGCGCGCCCGTCCCGCCCAAACAGCGCCGCCTCCACGAGGGCCGTAAGCGCCTGAACCTCTGCACGGCCCGCGCCTGGGGGGATGCGCGCGGCAAACTCTCGCGGGGTCTCCGCAGCCTTCCGGCACAGGCCGCGGCGCGCCAGCAGGCGGAGCATCTGCCCGTACGCCTCCAGGACAGGGTCCGCCGGAACCTGACCAGGCCCGCGCCGCGACCGCACCAGCAGGAGCGCCACCACCACCGCGACGCCGACCGCGGCGGCCCTCGAGATCGCCTGCCCCGCCGCAGGCAGCAGGGCGGCTGCCCACGCCGGCGGAGTGACCGTGGCCAGGCGGGCGCCCAGGTAACGGGCGAACCCCTGCCACCCCCAGCGCGGCACAGCGGGGTCGCCCAGGGCCGCCGGGTCGGGAAAGCTGGGCGTGGGCTCGAACTCCACCCACCCGACGCCGGGGAAGAAGACCTCCACCCAGGCGTGGGCGTCGCTGTTGCGCACCTCCAGCAATCCGGTGAGGGGGTGGACCGTCCCGGGCGTGTAGCCGGTGACCAGCCGGGCGGGTATGCCTGCGGCGCGCAGGAGCACCGCCATGGCGCTGGCAAACTGCTCGCAGTAGCCGCGGCGCTCCTCGAAGAGGAAGTAGTCCACCGCGTCACCGGGACGGCGCTGCGGGCCGATGGTCAGGTCGTAGCGGTACTCCCTCCACAGGTACCGGTTCACCGCCGCCACGGCGTCGTAGGGGGTGGCCGCGCCCTCGGTGATCCGGCGGGCCAGAGCGGCCACCCGCGGGGGGAGGGTCGGGGGAAGCTGCAGGTAGCGCTCCAGGATGAAGGGCGGGTACGCAGTGCCGGCGCGCCGCAACTGCTCCGGCGTCGCCTCCAGCGGACGGGATACCACCGTGTATATCATGCCGCGTTCCAGGGCGAAGGGCAGCCGCACGTTGGTGTAGCGGTCCACGTAGACACGGCCTCCCGGCAGGTAGATCTGCTCTACCCGCGGCACGGCGAAGGCCACGTTGGGCTGCTCCCGCTGGATGTAGAAGGTCTGCACCAGGCGGCGGGAGCGGCCGCGGTAGGCGTAGACGTCGTCCTGGCCGTGGGTGAGGGCGATGGGAGGCACGACGGCGGAGTGGAGCCGGACGCGGTGGTCGTCGATGCGCCAGCCGGTACCGGTGTACACGTCGAAGACCAGCCCCCGCCAGTTGCGCCGCTCCGTGGTGCGCACCCGCAACACCACGTGCTCGTTCATCCGGCCCCGGAGGCGCAGGTCCACGCTGGGCCCGAACCCGAAGTAGCCGTTGGGGTTGAAGACCCGGGTGCCGCCGTCGTCCCCTGCCGGGTAGGCGGGGTTGAAGATGCCCCCCTGCAGCCGGTCACCGACGGGAACGGCGGGTGTGAACGGCAGCGCGGTGATGAACAGGCCGGGGAACCGAGGCGTGAGGAGGAAGACCACCGCGGCGACGGCAAGCAGCGCGCCGAGCTGCCCCACGGCCAGGGGAACCACCTCCCTCCGCGCCAGCAGCGGGCGCCGGGAAACCGGCGGCACTCCCGCCCACCCCCCGCCGGGATCCGGACCCGCAGCGGCCCTGCCGGAAGCCGCCATGCCTGCCTCAGCGGTGTTGTAGACCAGGGCCACGGTGGCAACCAGCGCGTAGGGGACGAGAAAGAGCCCAAAGGTGGCATCCACGCTGAAGGCCCCCGCCACCGCCATCAGCACCACCGACGTGAGCAGGCTGAAGAGCAGGTCGCGGCGGCGCGGCAGGTCGAAGCTGTGCAGGGTCTGCAGCCAGAGGAGGAAGACCGTGAGCGGGATGCTGGTGTGGTAGGGGTCCCGGGAGAGCGCCCGCAGGAAGCTCCACGCCGCGGCCAGGCACCCTGCGGTGAGGGCCGCCTTCACCCAGGTGTTGCGGCGGCGACGGCGGATCCACGAGAAGATGAACCCCAGGACGACCAGCGCGGCGATCTGGTAGCGCAGCGCGCCGAAGTCCTCGTGCGCCGTTATGGCAAAGACGCTGGCCAGCACCGCCAGCGCGGTCCAGACGCGCAGCGTCGGCGAGCCCTCGTCCCCGCCGCGGCGGACGGATGTACCACGGCGAAGGCTCATCAGCAGGCGCACCGAACCCCTCCGCCCCGGTCGAACTCCCACCCGGCCGCGGATCCCGCGGAAGCCACCATCACCACCGGGGCCGTCGGCGGCAGGCCGCGTGCGGCAACCGGCAGGCCGCTCACCACGACCGGCACGCCACCACGCAGTCGCGGGGTGAGCTGGGCCAGGGCCTGAGCCAGCGTCGGGCCCTCGGCACGCAGCCGGGCCAGGGCGTCCCAGATCTGCTCCCAGGGGCCGGAGACGGCGGCCGGACCGTTCTGCCCGCACCACAGCAGGCTGACACGCCAGCCGCGCTGCAGGGCGGTCCAGGCGATGGAGGCGGCGGCGCGCGCGGCGGCGTCCAGGTCGGCGACGGCCTGCCCGCGCTGCGTGTCCACGACGACTGCCAGCTCGGGTGCCTGCGGGGCGGCAAACTCCTTGACCAGAAGCCGGCGGTGCCGGGCGGAGGAGCGCCAGTGGATGTGGCGCGCAGGGTCGCCCGGCCGGTACTCCCGGATGCCGAAGAGCTCCTCGCCGCGGCGGCGCTGCGGCTCCCGGGGTCCCCCGTCGGTGGAGACCCCCACCGGCAGGCGGTCCAGTGCCCGGTAGCGGGGGCGGACGACCACCTCGACCCGCCCGGGAAGCTCCCGTTCCGCGCGGAACATGCCGACCAACCCCAGCGAGATGACCCGGAGCTTCAGCGGGTAGACGCCGCGCGACGGCGCGGGCAGGCGGATGAGGATGCGCTGCGCCCCCGGTCTCACCGCCGGTAGGAAGGCTTCGCCCCGGCGCCCGCCGGCCTCCGCCGCCACGCGCACGAAACGGGCCACCCGGTGGGCACGTACCTGGAGCAGCAGCGTGACCGTTCCCTCCTCCACCGCAGGAGATGCGGCCTCCTCCTCCACCCGCACCGCCCGCGTGCCGCCAAGGGAGGTCGCCGCGCCCACCACCAGCACCGCCACCAGGAAGGCGGCCAGGAAGAAGAGCCACCCCGCCATCAGGTTTGTCGCCAGCAGGAAGAGGAATCCGCTGAGGGCGAGGGTGGCCGCTCCCTCCGGTGTGGGCCGTAACGACGGCATGCGCATCCGCCATCCCCCAAAGACGCTGCTTCTACCGATGATATACCCACATGGGTCCGGCCGGGTCCGGATGATACTCGCCCGACAGGCGGCCAGGTCCCTCATCCAACGGCTCCGCCATGACGGTTGATCCGGACGTAGTGGTCAGGAAGATGATGCTGGACATCAACTATCACATCGCGCTGGAGACAAGCGGCGTCGCCCCGCGGGACGGTCACCAGGCCGCCCGAGCGGCGCTCGCAGACATCCCGCTCTACCTGGAGTACGTGCAGCGGTTTCTTGACTCCCTGCCCGCCGAGTCGTCATCGCCAAACTGAATCGGTCGCTGCCCGCCGACGCGCGACCGGACCCGTGACGGAGGCGGTGGCCTACGTGGGCCGCCTCCTGGTGGAGGGCACCTGGGAGGCGCCGCAGCAGTGGTCAGTGGGTGACCAGGGGGACGGACTGGAAGACGCTCCTGTAGACCACGGGATCAAGGGTGGCGAGTTTGAGGCCGTGGTGTTCTGCGTGGGCGCCCACGAGAAAGTCGGCGGCCACCCGCCGCGGCAGGCGCCCACTGCGCCGCGCCTGCGCGTACAGGCCCAGCGCCTTCCCGGCGCGCTCCCATACCGAGGGGGGCATCTCCCAGAGCACCTCCACGCCGGCCCGCTGGAGAAAGGCCTGCAGGCCCTCCCAACTGCGCGATGCTGCAAGCTCCGAGTACACCACCGGACAGATCACGACGGCCTCAGCCGCCAGACGATCGAGGATTGCCAGCGCTGCCTCGTGCAAGGCGTCCTCGGGATCGAAAGCCGCCAGGACGACGTTGGTGTCAAGGCTGATCATCGCCCCAACGCAACTGGCGGACGTGCTCCACCGCCCGCCCCCCGGTTTCCTCGTGCAGAGGTCGGAAGTCGAACTCCTCCCTCACCTGACGGGCAACCGCCGCAGGGTTGGGCCGGATCTTTCGGAGTTCCAGGTGTCCCCCTACAACGCGCAATTCGACTTTGTCACCCGCTTTGATCCCCAGCGCCCGGCGGGCCCACGCGGGCAGAGTGATCTGGAACTTGCTGCTGACAGTCGCCGGCTTCATGCCATATGGAGCATAACCAAGCAGGGTTTCTTTTGCAAGATCGATAAAGCGTCGGAGTAAAGATTCCATAGCAAAGGAAGCCTTGCTTGATCTCGACGGTAGGATCATGGACGGCCGGCCCGGGTGTCGAGCGCCGGCGGAGCCGGAACCTCCTCCAGCAGCGCCTGGAGAATGCCGGCGGGGGGGCCCGCCTCCGGCCGGACGATCATCCGGTGGGCGAGCACGGGGATTGCCAGCGCCTTGATGTCGTCGGGCAGTACGAACTCCCGCCCGGCCACTGCCGCACGCGCCTGCGCCGCCCGCAGCAGGGCGATCCCCGCCCGCGGGCTGCCTCCCAGGACAACGCCGGGCGCAGTGCGGGTGGCCGCGAGGATCTGCAGGGCGTAGCGGCGCACCGGCTCGCTGACGAAGACCGCGCGCACCTCGTGCTGCATGGCCACGACCGCCTCCGTTGTGAGCACCGGCGCCAGGTCGTCGATGGGGTGGCGCGCCACATGTGTGCCCAGCATCTGCAGCTCGTCCTCGAAACCGGGGTAGCCCAGGGATGTGGCCACGGTGAACCGGTCCAGCTGCCCCTCCGGCAGAGGGTAGATGCCGTGGTGCTCCGTGGGGTTGAGGGTGGCGAGCAGGAAGAAGGGCTGGGGCAGGGGGTGGGTACGGCCGTCTACGGTGACCTGCCCCTCGTCCAGCGGTTCCAGGAAGGCGGCCTGGGTGCGCGGGGTGGCCCGGTTCAGCTCGTCGGCCAGGACCACGTTGGCGAAGATGGGCCCGGGGACGAAGCGCAGCTCCAGGGTGCGCTGGTCCACGACCGAGCTCCCGGTGATGTCGGCGGGAAGCAGGTCGGGGGTGCACTGGATGCGGGAGACCTCTCCGCCGATGGAGCGGGCCAGCGCCCGCGCCAGCATCGTCTTCCCCACCCCGGGGACGTCCTGAAGGAGCACGTGACCGCCGGCCAGCAGCGCCGTGACCACGAGCTCCACGGCCTCTCGCTTGCCGACGATGACGCGCTCCACGTTGTCGACGAGGCGCCGGGCGTCGCTGGCAACCCTCATCGGCGAGGTCTCCTTCAGGGCGTAGACTGGCGGGGCTGGCTCGCTCCGGTCAGCCGCTCTTCTCCGGTCAGGAACCGGCGGCCCCTGAATTCTATGCCCAACGGTCCGTTCCTTTCTGACGGAGCTCGAGGCGTGGGGACCCAGGTGGCTTCTCACCGTGCTCCCGAGGCCCGGAGCGGACGTCGTGCTATGCTTAAATGGTGCCGCATGCCGGCTACGCTCCGCGGCAGGCGGCACGGAGGAGAGGCGATGCTGGAGGCAAGCGTTGATCGGCTGGAAGCGGCACTGCAGCGCCTGGCAGAGGCGCTGGAACAGCTAGCGGCCCGTATGGACCAGCTGGCCGCTCACCTCGACCGGCTCACCCTCCGCGTTGACCGGATGGACCAGCGCATCGCGTGGCTGAGCGGCGATGCCCTTGAGCGCCGGTACCGGGAACGGGCCCACAGCTACTTCCAGGGGATCCTGACCCAGATCCGGGTCGTGCCGGCGGACGAGGTCGCGCGCGCGGCCTTCCAGGCCGAGCGCCAGGGAATCCTCTCGCGCGCGGAGCACGAAGACCTGTTGCGCGCCGATCTCGTGATCCACGGCCTTCGGAGGGACCAGGATGTCGGGGCATACCTCCCGGCGGAGGTCTCACTGGTCGTCGACAAGGGAGATGTGGAGCGAGCCGCCAGGCGGGCCGCGCTGTACGAGCGCGCCGTAAGAATCCCCGTCATCCCTGCGGTGGCGGGAGAACAGATCCTCGCCGACGCCGAAGCTGAGGCCGCTACCGCCCGCGTCTGGCGCGTCCTGGACGGAAAGGCCGAACCGCCGCCGGCTTAAGGAAGACTACCCGTCATCGGGGACGGCTCTTGCCCCACGTCCAGACGTTGTGCATCCAGTAGTTGAACACGCCTCCGGTGCCGATCGCCACGAGGTTGGCTAGAAACAGTCGGATGCCCACAACCTCGACAAGCACGGTCAGGGCGGCCAGATAGATGAGGTTTCCGCCCCCGGTTGTCACATAGTAGCGGATGAGACGCCCCGCCACCACTCGCAGCTCGGACGTGCGCCGATCCGACCACGTGAAGAAGTTGTTCAGGATGAAGTTCGTCAACGTGGACAGCACCGCGGCCAGGGCGCCCGCCAAGGTGGTCTGGAGGTGGAGACCGGTCTTGCTGACCCAGACGACCAGCATGTTAACGCCGACCCCGGTAACGCCCACGAGGAGGAAGCGCACGGGCCGCACGTCCAGCACCGCCAGCCGGCGAACGCGGGCCTGAAGGGTGGGCACCACTCCCCGCGGATAGGCCATTGGTCAGAGTCCCGCTTTCGCCGACCTCTCCAACGCCACCGAGATCCCTGCCAGCGTCCAGAAGACGTTAGCCGGGCCGATGTGGCTCCAGGCGGACTGGAGCCACAGGAAGTATCCGGCCAGGCCGGCCAGAATCCCTGCAGCCACCACCCTGTGCTCCCCTCCCAGGCGGACGGTTGAGAGGAGAGCCCTCGCACACCAAGTGCGCGAGAATTGACATGCTAGGTCTGAACGGATATCGTAGTAATACATCGTAAGACATCAAGGAGTCGTTTTGGAGTATGAGAACCCGTTCCGTGGTCACCTCAAAGGGCCAGGTCACCATTCCCAAGGGCGTTCGAGACGCCCTGCACGTCGAGGAGGGCGACGTGGTCGAGTTCGAGATCCGGCCGGGCGAGGCGGTGGTCCGCCGCGTGGAGCAGACCTTCCTATCACGGTTCGGCTCCGTCCCGCCCAGGCGGGCTCCCGAGCCGTGGAAACAAATCCGGGAAGAGGTGGCACGCGACGTCGCGCGGCGAGCCGTGAGGAGGCGCCGTGGCTGATCCCGAGCAGCAGTCCCGTAGGCGGCGCGAGCGTATCTTCGTTGACACCAACGTCTTCCTCCGCTTCCTTACGCGCGACGATCCCGAAAAAGCCCGAAGGTGCCGGGCGCTTTTCGAGCGTGCGGAGCAGGGCCGGGCGGAAGTTCTTATTGACGTGCTGGTCCTCGCCGAACTTGCTTGGACGCTCCGCTCGTACTACGGGCGCCCACGCCAGGAGATCGCAGCCACCCTGGGACAAATCCTGGACATGCGCTCCATCCGCATCCCGAACAAGGCGAGCATGCGGGAGGCAGTAGCGCTGTACGCCCGGCACAACGTGGACTTCATTGACGCGTGCCATGCCGTGGAGGCGCGCCGCCGGGGCGCTCAGCGGTTCTGTTCCTACGACGAAGACTTCGATCGCCTCGAGGTCGGGCGTGAAGAACCTTGAACCGGGGCACGCGCCACGCACCCCTTACCTCGGATGATCAGCAGCACCGTCTTGATCCGGATGATGCTGTCAGTTCAAGTCGAAAGATCTCTGCATCATGAAGGGGAGCGTTCATAGAGTATGACCCAGACGTACCTGAAATCCGAAAATCTCCTCAGGAAGTACTCCCTCCCTACGGCCTCAAGCATGGCCTCGCGCTCCTCAACGGAGCTTGGTATGGTCATCACAACCCATACCCTCTTTGCGCCGTGGAGAACCTTCCCCACCGAAGGCAAAGCGCGAAGCATATCCTTCCGCGATGCCCTTAGGCCGCCCCACAGCTTGTAGAACGTGATTGCATTTGTCCCGGCTCCGCGGACGTAGTACCCGAAGGAGATCCGGGCAGGATGCGGGTAGAAGACGAATCCATCTCCCTGCTGCCACCGTTGCACCACATATTCCGCCGCACCCGCCCAGTCATACGGTTGCACCCTGGGGTCAGCGTAAGAACTCCGCACGACCCAGATGTTCAACGATACGACGGCGGCGCTCAAGCTCAGGAGTGCGGGCCACTTCTTCCGTAACTCGCCCGTTACCGTCAGGAGACCATTCGCCATGAGAATCGTGAAAAACGGTTGAAGAGCAGAAAAATAACGCGGGCGCACCGCGACGGATCCCGTCACCAGCGAGACAACGACGAGGCCCACCACAGGCAAAGACCAACAGAAGAAAACCAGCCGGGCCAAAGATTGTCCTCTTGTGCGGATCCCACCGATCACCGCCAGGGTCAAGAAGGGAGCAACCAACACTACCTGCGCCCACGACCACCTGTCCGACGTTGTAAGGTAGCTCGACAGTCCAAGGGCGTACCCACCGAATGCCTCCGCGGCACCGACGTTCAGCAGCGTGGCGAAGGATGTCTTTTCGATCCATTCTCCCCCGGAACGCGCAAACTGCTCCGCGGCGACAGGCCACCAGGGCAAATATGCTAATAACGCGCCCGCCACGCTGCCGAGCGTGCGAAGCCTCAAGGTTCGGTCGTAACCGTGCGAGAAAAGCACGTGCAGAACATGTGCCAGCAGGATCAGAAGCGCAACATAGTGGGTATAAAGAGCAGCAGCCAACGTAGCAGTGTAGGCGATCCATATCCGCCAGCCATCAGCACCACGTACGGCCGCACCGAGGAGGACCGTGGACCCGATTGCGAGCAGCCCGAGCAACGCGTACATCCGGGCCTCAACGCTTGCCTGAATGGCAAGAGCAGACGTGGCCAGGAACAGCGCCGACAACGTGGCGAGTACCCACCCTCCGATTCTGCTGCCCAGCAACCAGGCCAGTGCCACAGACAGCGTGCCGAAGGTCGCAGAAAGCGATCTGATAACCGCCGGGCTGTCGCCAAATTTCAGCCATAGGTTGAGAACGAAATAGTACAGCGGTGGATGGAGGTCGGAGCGCCCAACCACCTCGGTAATTTTGGCAATCCCCGCCCTGGCGACGTGTACGCTGAATGCTTCATCAAACCAAACGCTCCTGCTATTCAGGAACGCCAACCGCACGAGTAGGGCAAGCAGCATCAACCCCGCCAACAGCAGCGTGGCAGCCCATCTTCCCATTCCCAGGCTCGACTCCAGCGAGCACTCCGGACTTGGCTGTCTCACCCTACTGCTAAGAGCCACGCTCCTCTGCATGCCAGGTCCACAGGTTATGAAGGATGTAGTTGATCACGCCTCCGGTACATATGGCAATGAGGTTGGCCAGTAGATCGAGAAAGCGTACGAAGTGAACGAGGGTGGTCAGGACGACGACATAGATCAGATTTCCCAGAGCGGTAGTGACGTAGTATCGTTGTAATCGTACGCGCCAAGGCCCCCAGCCGGCCCGGCGACGATCCGCCCAGGTGAAGCGATCATTTAGGAGAAAATTTGTGAACGTGGAAACCATCGCCGCCAGAAGACCACCCAAGACTGCGGGCAGCCCGATGTCTCTCGTTCCGATCCAGAGAACGACCGTGCTCACGCCTACCCCACTCGCTCCCACCAGAACGAAACGGGCAGGGCGCCGTATCAAGCTCGGTCGCAGCACCACAAGATTGCGCGAAACCGATAACATCCCGGTCCTTCTGAAGAACCTCTAGCGCCCGACTCAGACACCTTTCATCTCATTAGGTCTGAGCCACCTTCCGAGCGACACATAACAGGGAAAGGCCGAAGGGAAGGTTTGCCACGCGCAGGATCAGCCGCTCCATCGAAAGCACGGCGTACGCCAGGGCATTCAGAATTCCCGGGAGATCCAGCGGGTCGGCTCGAGGCGCTCTGTCACTCAGGAGCCCGCGGGCGAGACGCACCGCCACAATCGGAGGGGCCAACAGCGTGTTGAAGTGCGTTACCCGTTCAATGCCGAAACCGTTCCGCCGCAGCAAGGCAACCAGCTGCTGACGGGAATAACGGCGAAAGTGCCCCAGCGCCCGATCGTGCTCACCAAAAAGCAGCGGGGCGGCAGGAACCGTAAGAATCAGAACCCCACCCCAGCGAAGAACCCGCGCACACTCTCGGACAGCTTGTTCATCGTATCGGATATGTTCCAAAACATCGGTCATGATGGCGACATCCAGGCTGGCAGAAGCCAGCGGCAGGTCCTCGACCAGACCCAATGCGAGACCAACGTAGGGCTTGGACCGGCAGAGTTCCACCGAGAGCGGAGAGCGATCAATACCCACTACTGAGCAGAAGCCTCTGAGTACCTCACACATTCCACCCGCACCGCATCCAAGATCCCCAGCGATAGAGGCGGGCACGGTCCGCAGATACTCGCGAAGTGCCTCTGAGACCAGGGAACGGCGACCGCGTATCCACCAGCTGCGAGAATCCGCGGCTCCCAAACGAGCTATCTCCAGTTCATCCGCGTCTCTGGTGCTGAGCCGGGACTCCCACGATCTCATGCCGCGCAGCCTCTCCTACGGGACAGGCGAATCCCGGGAGGCGTCAGCAGGGAAGCGATGCGCAACGCGCCCGGGAATCCACGATCGAAGCTTGACAGCGATACCTATCAATTCAAACAGCATGCTCATCGCGTCGCGGCCTAGACTCACCTTGCTCTCGGAATCGTGGACCCAGGCGACAGGTACCTCCACTACCTTCATACCCATCCTCACGGCAAGGGCAAGGACCTCCACATCGTACGCGAAACCGTCGACTGTGGCCCGAGCAAGAAGCTCACGGGCGACTGCTCCACGCATGAGTTTAAACCCGCACTGCGTATCTCGGAAGTCCGGTAGGAGTATCGCTCGTACCAGAAGGTTGAAGGCCCTTCCCGACCACTCCCGGTGCATCGGCTGGCGCACGATTAAGTTCGAATCGCGCAAGGCGCGCGAGCCTATTGCTATGTCCGCACCAAGACGTACGTGTCTGAGCAGCTTCGGTAACTGCGACATGGGCGTCGATAAGTCGGCATCGGTAATAAGGACGAGGTCGCCCCGTGAGGCGAGAACTCCCCGTCGGACAGCAGCCCCCTTCCCCCTATGCTTCTCTGCCAAAATCAGACGCACACAGAGGCCCTCGCGCGCCAACCGCGACGCGATGTGGCTTGTGCAATCAACGCTCCCATCGTCCGAGACCACAACTTCGAAGGGAGCTGCGATCTGCGCCAAGTAATCGTGAACTATCCTTATGGTAGGTTCTATTCTTCGCTCCTCGTTGTACGTTGGAATGACGACGGAGAGCTCTATACGCGTCAACCGATCACGAAACTCCCGCATGGCCAGCTCCGCGCCGGAAATCCTCCCCAGCTACGCCACTGCATTATCTGTCATTCTATGCCCCATTTCTTCCACCAGTAGACCAAAGTATGCTCGGAACCAACTGCATCGTTCTTTTCGGCCGGCCTCCTACGCCATATGAACCAGGTCAGCGCCAGCAGCGGCCAGGCGACTCCGGTGATCATCAAGCCCAGCCGTGCGCTGTCGGGAGCGTACGCAAATACGACGCGCTTGGCATTGGCGGGAAGAAACACCGCGCGGAAGGCGTGATTGGCGCGATGCACCGGCTGACGCACGCCGTCTACGAAAGCCTGCCAGCCCGGGTAGTATGCGTCGCTGAGCACCAGGATGGCCGGGTGGATCAGTTCCAGGTCGAAGGACACCTCATTGAGCCCGTAGGAACGACGGATGATTCGGCCGGGATTTGAGGTCTCGACCAAACCGAAGTCGTCATCGGGCGCCCGTTCGAGAATCACAACCCTTCGCAGATCGATGCCTTGAACCAGCAACTCCCCGCGACGCTTCGCATCAGGCTCGACGACATACCGGGTAACTAGATACCCCCGGGGCAGCGCGTTGTCGTTTTGCCATATGTTGAACCGTGCGCCCGGGACCTTCCGCAGCGGAGAGCCGAGGCTGGCCGGGGAGAAGATGTAGCGGGTTCCCAGGAAATCAAGCAAGGGCGAGACGCCACCATTCTGCGCCGCCTGCCTGATCGACAGGCCGATGAACTGCTGGGGAGTGCCGACAACGATCGGACTGTAGCCAACCACGTTCGGCACGCCCTCTTGAACGTTCACGTTGGGCAGGAGGGTGTCGCGGAAAGTGCGCAGATCCTCCGAACTGTCCAGGCCGGAGGTGAACGTCATGGTGCCGGACCATGCAGCGGAACTGAATCCCGGCGTGGTGAGCATACGATAGGCTCCGGAGCCGACATCCAACATGCTTGCTGTTCTTGTTCTCCTGTAGAGGTTCTCCGGTCGAGTAGTGGGGTAGATCCCCATACCGAAAGAGAAGAGGTCGACGACAGATAACAGCACCAGGGAGGTTGCCGCGAAGGATACCGTTGATCTCCGCGATCGGCTGACAACAATCAGGATGATTGTGCCCAGCCAGAAGACCAGAAACCTCCTTCCCTCGCTGATGGCCACCTCGCCAACAACGCCAAGCGCCGTCGTCCTCATGGCCGCGGGGAAGGACGTCGCCGATCGCATGGCGCCCTCTGCCAGCCAGCTGACGAAGGCTCTGGCGACGGCTCCGCCGGCCGCCCAGTAGATAGCTCCGAGGGTGATCGTTGCGGCGAGCACCGAAAAGCCTGCCCAGGGGCGGGAACTTGGCAAGCCCTGCCGCAGTCGGTCAAGTCCCACCGCCGCCAGAACAGCCACAGCGAGAGCGTACCAGCACAGGAAACGTGCTGGAACCCTAAAGTACGCGAGGCCCGGAACGAGCCAGTACGCCACAGGGTAAAGGAAGAGGGCCTTTCCAATGGCGAGACCGATGCCGGCCAGCCCTATGGCGAGCCAGAAAAAGCGATCGCCACGCTGCGCGAACAGGAGCCCGACGAGGGCGAGGACGAAAGGCACAATGCCTGCATAGCCGACCATCTCCCAGTACAGCCACTCGCCCCAATATATGCCCCTGGTGGGCGCGCCGAACAAATGAGGGCTTAACAGCATGGGAAGCTGACGTACCGGCAGCGAAAAGGACGTAGCAAATCCAAAGTCGGTACCGCCAGAACGCTCCGACTGCCTGACCAGCTCCACCGCAGGGAGGATCTGAGCCGCCGCCAGCAGCGAGGCGATCACGGCGCCCAGGGCAAGCGCTGCCACCAACGGCACGAGACCGCTGCCGAGCGGCGTGGTCGGCGTGTGCCGGAGGGATTTACTTCGCCAGGCTCCGAAGATGGCTGCTACAAGGCCGGAAATCAAGATCGTCTGAGCGTGACCTGCGAACACCATCAGAGCGAGCACAACACCGATGGCCAGTGACGTTCGCAGCACGCCGCGCAGCGGATGGAACCCCGCAACGGTGTACAGGAGCAGTGGAAGCCATGCCAGCGTCCGGATCAGGCTCACATGGTGTATGCGCACGGCAACAAAACCGCTGAACGCCAACACCAAAGCGCCGAGAAATGCGGACATCACGGAGAGGGACAATCGCCGCAGGAAGAGGTACATGAACGAGGCGAGCATGAAAGCGTGCAAGGCCAGATCCGCAGCCAACGCACGGTGCAGAGGGAGAAGGAGGTTCAAGAGCATGCTGGGGTAAAAGGTGGAGTACTGCGCGTCCCCGAGCAAGGGCATGCCCGTAAACATATACGGATTCCACAAAGGGAGGTGCCCGTGCAGGATGCTCTGCCGCCAGAGGTGGTGCGCCGGATAGAAAGCAAGGAGGATGTCCCCCCAGAACGGCGCATGATCCATGAAAAGCTCGCGCCAGAAGAAGGTCAGTGAAAGTACCGCTAGGCCCAGGATCGCCATTGCGTCGGGGCAGCGGCGGGGCCGAGTGCCTTCCGACGGGCGTCCCGTGGTGAGGGCCTGGAGGATGCGGAAGGATATCATGTCCCTCGCACCAGCAGAAGGCCGTACTCGCACACCGTCTGCAGGACGCGCATCTTGCTGCTGCCCTTCTTCAGGTCGTAGCGAAGCCGCAAGGGCACCTCCACCACACGGGGCCGAAGGGAGCGCAACTTGATCAGGAGCTCGGCCATCACGGAGAAACCAGGAGCCGTAATGAGATGGTTGCCATACTGCCGCACGGCCAGGTGCAACAGCCCGGAGCGGTAGGCTCGGTAGCCGGAGGAGTAGTCCCGTACCCCCGGAATCCGGAAACGCAACCGCAGCAGCAGAGAGATTCCGCCGCTGAGCAGCCGACGCACCAGAGGGACCCCCTCCTCCGCCCCGCCCGCCGCATACCGCGAGGCGATCACAATGTCGGCACCCCCGCGAATCTCCCGGACCATGCGGGGAATCAGCTCAGGTGGGTGCGTGTTGTCAGCGTCCATCGTCACCACGACATCGTCCTGGCCCGCCTGCTGCCGCACCACGCGTAGCCCTGTATCCACCGCTTGCGCCAACCCAAGGTTATGCTCGTGCTTTGCCACCGTCAGTGGCAGACGTGCCGCGAGAGATCTGGCGACGTCGCTTGTACCATCCCGGCTTCCGTCGTCAACGACCACGATGCGGTAGTCGATCTTCGAGGAATTCAGGGCTTCCGCAATTCCTTCGACCACAAGGGGGAGGTTGCCAGCCTCATCATAAGCGGGCAGCAGGATCCAAACGAGGCTCAAGAGCGGTGCCCCCTCAGCCGGGATGCCGGAACAGGTCTGACCTCGTAGCGGGTGACGCCCACCAGCCTGCCGAAGAGGCGAAGCTCGACCGGCCTGTAGTAAGTGGAGATGACCTCCTCCAACCTCTCCTGGCTTCCGGGCGGGACCGGAACAGTGCTGACAAGCCAGAGGCGTCTGTGCTCACTCCACAGTCGAGGAACCAGGGTGCGCGTAAACGTCTCGCCCTTCTGCGTTGCCTCGTACTCGTCGAGCGGGCGGCTCGGATCGGGGATCCCCACAAGTATTCGAGGTTGCCTTCCCCTGTAGTAGTAGTCAAAGGCCATGTGACCGTTCCAAGGGTAGAGCACGATCACGTCGTTGCCTGCAGCGGTTTCCTCCAGGAACGCCGCGGCGCTCCGCCAATCGTACGGTTCCCACGCGGGGGAGACGTAGTACTGGTACAGTACAGGAAGGGTCAACATCCCTACGGCAGCCAGGGAAGCTCCGATCGCCGCCCGCCGAAGGAAGACACGGTGGATGACGGACAGCTTGGCGATACCCGCCGCGACGAGGATCAGTGCCGGAGGCTGGAGGAACGGGAAATATCGCGGATACGCAAAGGTCTTCCACAGCGTCACGGCGGCCACCAGAGAGAGCGGCGCCAGCAGGTACAGCATCAGGAACAGGCGGGTCCGTCGGGCTAGGCCCACCAGACCTACACAGGCCAGAATCGCAAAGGGGAGAAACCTGACTGCTGCTTGCCCGGGAGGCAACGGTATACCCGCGTGGAAGGTTGATGCCGCGCCGGGGGACTGGTGACCTCCGTAGGTCAGTAGACTGAACGTAGCTGATAGGAGTTCGGTAACGCCGGTCCGAGGCTTGAACCACGCCCACCCCCTCCCTTCGAGGATGTGGGCGGCCAGACCGGTCCACCACTGAGCATACAAGAGGGCCACAACCGCAGAAGCAGCCAAGAACCAGCGCCATCTCAGAGTGGATCGCCAGTCAGACAGCAGCAGGTACAGCGCGTGGAATCCCCAGATCAAGAATGCGAAATAGTGGATGTAGATATCTGCAGCCTGCACCAGAGCGTAGCCGACCCAATGCAACAGGCGGTTCTCTTCCAACGCCCGCCAGAAGAGGTACGTAGCGGCGAGGGTCAGCAGCGTCAACAGCGAGTACATACGCACCTGCTGCGCTGTGGCTACCTGGAACGGCGCAATCGCCATCAGCCCCGCCGCCAGAAGGGCCACGCGGAAGCCCGCCATGCGCCGGGCGAGAAGATAAGTGAGGGCCACCGCCCCAAGGCTGGGCAACACGCCAAACATCCGTGCGGCGACTTCGGACCTGCCCACCAGTGTGACCCAATACCGGAGGAGCAGATAAGACCCTGGAGGATGGGCGTCAGTTTGGAAGACGTACGAAACGAGATCCCGGATGGGCATGCCGGCCACGAAAAGACTATAGGCTTCGTCAAACCACAGAGATTTCTCGCCCAGCAACCACAGCCGTAAGGCCGCCGCCAAGAACAACACGCCCGCCAATGCCACCAACTGAAGCTGCCGCATGGAAACCGCAGAGCCACAGGCAGAGCCCGCAAGACCCGGGCGATGCCCCCGGGCCGGGCGTGGAAGCGCTCCAGGTGGTGTTAGCGCGACCGGGCGGTCTTCCATATCTTCGACTCCCAGAGGAACGCGTAGACGAGACCGAAGCTCCGCCCCTCGACCTCCTGGAAATACGGAGCAAGCGCTCGGCCGATCTGCTTCCTGGCTTCGTAGCCGATCGGGACAGTGGCTACGATCCACATCCGTGGGTGCTCTCTTGCCACATCGGCCATGCGTACTGTATCTACCTCGGCCTGGAACCTCACGTCATCTCTGGCTACGATGACCTCTCGGGGATTCAGGCTACCCCGCGCCTGCGTCCCCTTGAAGTAGTACTCGAACGGGATGCGGGCGAAAGCCGGAATATACAGGATGTAGTCTTGCGGTCCCGCACGAGAAGCCACGTGACGCGCGAGCGCTCGCCAGTCGTACGACGACGGAGTCCGCGTGAACACGGTCAGGCCCGCCCATTGGTATGCTGCTACTATTGCAACAAGACCGGCAGAGATGGCCGCGCGCTGCCGGGACCGCAAATCTCCCGCAGTATAGGTGACGCCAGACGCCAGAAGGATCGCGTAGGGGGGAAGCACAAAGGTGAAGTACCGCTCGTAGAAGATGTTCCACCGCAGCGAGATCAAGGAGACTAATGCTACGGGGATCAGCAAGTAGGAGAGCACGAATGCTCTCCGCCGGCGATCAGAAAGGCCGGCCACTCCGGCTGCGGCAAGCAGCATGAAGGGCAGCAGTAGGGGCACACGGTACTCCAACCCCAGCGAACCGCGCCGGAAGTATGTCCCCATTCCAAAGAGCCCGCCGCCGAAGCTCAGCATGCCCAGCAGATCTGTCAGGGCGCCCAGGCCGAACGGTGGCCGGACGTCCGGCCAGGCGCGGGCGGTCAGGACCTGACGCGCGAGCAGCGAAATGTTGGGCAAGTAAAAGAATGCTACGGCCGCCACCGAGAACAACCACCTCCGGCGATGCTCCCGGGAGGGTTCGAATCCCACGACGTAGACCGCCTGCGCAAGAACCAGCAAGGCAGCGAAATGATGGGTGTAGAGAGCCAGCACAGTCACGATCACATACCCGACCCAGTATCTCGCTGGGCGGCCTGCCAGCGCCAGCCAGAGCAACAGGAAGCTCGCAGCACCGACGGCTGTGAGCAGGGAATACATCCTCGCCTCCTGCGAAGAGGCCACGTGGAATGGCGAAAAGGCAACAATGGCGGCGGCGAGGATGCCGGCCATGCTGCCGCAAACCCGGCGTCCCAGGACGAACGTCGCCAGCACCCCGAGCACGCCTGCGAGCGCAGAAAGGCTGCGAACCGCAGCCTCCGTACTGCCGAAGACCACCATCCAAGCGTGCAGCAGGAGGTAGTACAGCGGGGGATGAGTATCGTATACCTGCAGCAGGGAAGGAATAGCGGTCACGGGCTTGCTGGCAACATACAGACTGTAGGCTTCGTCGAACCAGAGGCTCTTGGCACTCAGCCCCCACCAACGTATCAGGGTGGCTCCCAGGATAATACCCAAAGCAAGTACGAATAGCGATTTCCGACGTGCCCGTACAAAGCTCCTCGCACCCTGACTAATCGCAGCCGGCAGCCGAACTGCCTCACCCTTCATCATTCTTTGCCCATGAAGATCGTGTAGGGAGTGAGATCCTCCGCACTCCCCCTCCACACCACCGGACATGCGGGTCCGCATCCGGCGGTTCACCAAGCCTTCCGAAGTTGATCGTACCTCAAGGTCACACTCTCCAGACCCTGTGCGGTCCAGAATGCGGCTCCCAGATAGCGGCCCAGGGCTTTCCCGACCATGCGCTACGGTTCCCATCGTGCGTTGGCGATCCTGTGCACATCCCGTTCTGGAACCCCCAGCCCCCGCAGATGCCGTACCTGGGTGCGGACCCTCGCCATTGCCGCCATTGACAGAGCCGCAGGCGTCGGCGAACCCATTCCTCCAGGGCCTCGATCACGCTGGGGTCTCAGCCAGGGCAAAGTAGCCGATCCAGCCACGCAGGTACTCGTTTCAGCGCCTGGGTGCGTCCAGGGATGCCCGGGTCTTCACTGCGGCGCGTGAGCCGGAGAATGGCTGCCTTAGCTTTCGCCGGCGCCTCAGGGGCAATGCGGATCTTCACCGCCCGGCCTGGGAGAAAGGTAAACCCCAGGACGGAGCGCCGGTAGGCCTTGGCGACCGCACTCTTCCCGTCGTTCACGCGGAGCTTGAGTCGTCGCTCGATGAGCCGCTTCACGCTCGCCAGCACCCGCTCCCCGCCCGCTGACCCCGGACGGAAATGTTGCAATCGTCTGCGTGGAGTTCCTCACGGATTCGCACCCAGTGGCAGCGGAGAAACGGTCGAATCTCTTCCACCGTCACGCCGTCCACCCCGGGCGCACCGCCGTTCCGCTCGACTCGCCGCGATGCGCGGAGCATATTCTTGCGCTCCAGCGCGCGTTCCAAGAGTGCGACCTCACCTCCTCCGGGGCTGCCACCGTGCCTTGTGCCGTAGATGGGCTGGCCCTCTTCCGGGTCATCGGGGCTTCACCCCCCCTCCCTGAAGCAGGTCCCACGCGGGAAGGCTGCCATCTCCATCCATCGAACGCTGCACGTGACCTCCCCTGCTTGGTGTTCGGCCTTTCCCTGCTCGCCGCAGGTACTACGGGCTCTGCTGACTCCTGCCGGGGCCTACGGATCGTCTCCTCCCCGCTTGTCCCGTCTCCGGAACACCCCGATAGGCGTCCCCAGGTAGGAGCGCTGACTGTCCTCCCGCGCCCGCCGCGTCTACTCCTGTGCCTCTTGGTCGCCCGGGTTTCGTTGTGTACTGCCAACTCACCCAAACGCGACAGCCTCTCGTCCGCGGTTCGTGCTCCTCGGGCCGTGAGTTTGCCCGCCAAGCTTCCTCCAGACACCGCCTCACGACGATGCCCTTGCCTTAGGCTACTGAAGGGGCGACCACCCCCCAGAGAGGACTTGCTCCTCCTAGTCAACGCCCATACTGGTCGCACAGCAAGGAGGGAGGCGGCACCGCAGCCACCTCCCTCCGGTCGGACATCCAATAGGAGCAGCTAGAAGTTGCAGCCCGAAGAGGAATCGCCTGTAGCGTTCAGGTTGACGTAGCATGTATCAGCGGTCGTCACAGCAAAACTACCGTTTCCACTCATGGTCCATGTGATAGCTGTACCACCACTTAAAGATGGTGAGGGTACGTTCCAGGCCGCACCACTTGGCATGGTCAGGCCGATGTCCGCGGCAGAGGAGATCCCACTGAACGTATTGTATTCCTGGTAATAGGCCCAGGAGAGCGTCTTGGCTTCCTGGAGGATGTTGTCAGCCTCTGCCTTGTAGGCGCGCTTGCGGGCGCCGAGGTAGCGCGGCACGGCGAGCGCAAGCAGGATGCCGAGAATGGCCAGCACGACCACCAGCTCGATGAGGGTGAAGCCCCCCTCGGCGGTGCGCCGCTTTTGGTTGACGAAGAACCTAAACAAGATACCTACCTCCTTTCAGTGCTTGTTGGCAGTTTGTCTCAGCTCGAGTCGGTGAATGCCCCGGCACGATCCTATCCTCCGCGCACCCCACCTCCCCTTCCGGCCGATCCTTGGGGTTCACCACCCTCCTATGCCCGGATCGGCATCCAGCTAGACATCTTTCAGGGGACCCCGCCTCTAGAAGTTGCACCCCTGAGACGCCGACCCGTTGGTGCTCAGCGTCACAGAGCACACGTCTGCGGGCTCCACAGGCGCCCCGCCGGAAATGCCGCTGGTGGTCCATGTAATGAAGGTGTCGCTGCCCCCTCCGCCGGCGACGACGGGCGTGTTCCAGACAGCCCCGGCTGGCATCTCGAACGGAATGTCCTCCGGGGCCGTCGGGAAGAACTCGTGCTCGTGGTAGTAGGCCCAGGAGAGCGTCTTCAGCTCCTGCAGCATGTGGTCGGCCTCGCTCTTGTATGCGCGCTTGCGGGCCCCCAGGTACCGGGGGACCGCCAGCGCAAGCAGGATCCCCAAGACAGCCAGCACGACCACCAGCTCGATGAGGGTGAAGCCCCCCTGGGCGGTGCGCCGTCTTTGGTTGAGGAAGAACGTAAGCAGGATGACAGCCTCCCTTCAAGCCGTCCTCAACCGCAGATCCACGTCTGTCACGATCGTCGCCTCTCGGGCGTACCACCCCCCTCCTGACCTGCGCCGTCAGGAACCGGCTCGTGCACTCCTATGCCCCAATGGGCTCTCCGGCAGGCCCGGCCTTGCCTGAGAACTCCCGGCCCAGATGCGTTCTTACTTGATCCCCCCGCCCGTGGCCAGGGAGAAGATGGGCAGGTACAGGGAGATGACCATGGCGCCCACCACCACGCCCATGAAGATGATCAGGATCGGCTCCAATAGCGAGGTCAGGCTCTGCACCGTGGTCTCCACCTCGACGTCGTAGAAGTCGGCCACCTTCTCCAGCATCTGCTCCAGCTGTCCCGTCTCCTCGCCGACCCTGGTCATCTGCACCACCATGGGCGGGAAGACGCCCGAGAACTGCAGCGGGATGGCGATGGACTGCCCCTCGCGGATGCTGGCCCGCACCGCGTCCACCGCCTCGCCGACCACCGTGTTGTCGATGGCCTTGGCCACCACCTCCAGGGACTGCATGATGGGCACGCCGCTGGCAATGAGCGTCCCCAGGGTGCGGGAGAAGCGGGCGACGACGATCTTGCGGTTCAGCTCGCCCAGGGCCGGCAGGCGCAGCTTCAGGCGGTCGTAGCGGGCCCGCCCCTGGGGAGTGCGCAGGTAGCGGCGCAGCCCCCAGACAAGCAGGATGATCCCGCCGAGGATCAGGTACCAGAAGCGACGGATGACGACGCTTACGGCCATGGCGATCTGCGTGGGCAGCGGCAGGCTCCCCTCCCCTCCCAGCTCGCGGAAGAGGTTCTGGAACTGGGGGAGGATGACCACGGTCATGAACATCAGCCCGGCCAGCGCCGCCACGGTGAGCAGGGCGGGGTAGACCATGGCCGCCTTCACCTTCTGCCGCAGCGCCTGCTCCTTCTCCAGGAAGGTGGCGATGCGGTTCAGGACCTCGTCCAGCACACCACCGGTCTCCCCGGCCTTGACCATGTTCACGTAGAGGCTGCTGAAGACCTTGGGGTGGCGCGCCAGCGCCTCGGAGAGGGGGCGGCCGGCCTCCACGTCCAGCCGCACCTGCGCCGCCACCTCGCGCAGCTTCTTGTTGGAGGTCTGCTGCTCCAGGATGGAGAGGACGCGCACCAGCGACAGGCCGGCGTTGACCATGGTGGAGAACTGGCGGGAGAAGATGGCCAGGTCCTTCAGGCCCACCCCGAACATCCCCTGCAGCAGCTCCCCCACGTCGCGCCGCTCCTGGGCCCGCTCCAGGTTGGTGATGAAGAAACCCATCTCCCGAAGGCGGTCCACCACCACCGCGTCGTTGTCCGCCTCGATGGTCCCGGCGATCACCCGCCCCGTGGGGTCCTTGGCGCTGTAACGGAATACGGCCATTGCCCTCACCTGCCCTTATGATCGCGCCCGCAGGCGCACCGCCGGCTCCGGCTCCTCGCCGCCCGCCTCGCGGATCATCTTGCGCAGCTCCTCCGGGTGGATGGCCCGCCCGATGGCGTCCTCGTAGGTGATCAGCTTCTTCAGGTAGAGGTCGCGCAGGGACTGGTCCATGGTCTGCATGCCGTACTGCACCCCGGTCTGGATGGCCGTCTCGATCTGGTGGGTCTTGGCCTCGCGGATGAGGTTGCGAATGGCCGGGGTGGCCAGCATCACCTCCACCGCAGGCACCCGGCCGATCTCGTCCAGGGAGGGCCAGCCGCCGCGCGCCGCGCTGCCCAGGCGGGAGCGGGTGGCCCGCCCCTCGGCCCTGGCGGCGTTGTAGCGGGCGTTGGCCAGCAACTGCTGGGAGATCACAGCCTCCACCACGCTGCTGAACTGGATGCGGATCTGCTGCTGCTGGTGGGGCGGGAAGACGTCGATGATCCGGTCCACCGACTGGCTGGCGTTGGCCGTGTGCAGGGTGGCGAAGACCAGGTGCCCGGTCTCGGCGATGGTCAGGGCGGCGGCGATGGTCTCCAGGTCGCGCATCTCCCCGATAAGCACCACGTTGGGGTCCTCCCGCAGCACCGCCCGCAGGGCGTTGGGGAAGGACTGGGTGTCGAAGCCCAGCTCCCGCTGGTTGACGATGGACTTCTTGTGGGTGTGCAGGTACTCGATGGGGTCCTCGATGGTGACTATGTGCACGCTGCGCTCGCTGTTGATGAAGTCGACCATCGAGGCCAGGGTGGTGGACTTGCCGTGCCCCGTGGGACCGGTGACCAGCACCAGGCCGCGGGGCTTGCGCGTCAGCTCCTTGAGGATGGGGGGCAGGTTCAGTTGCTCGACGGTGGGTATGGTCATGGGGATGACGCGGGCGGCGATGCCCACCGCTCCCCGCTGCCGGTAGATGTTCACGCGGAAGCGCCCCAGCCCGGGGACCCCGTAGGAGAGGTCCAGCTCCCAGAACTTCTCGAACTTCTGCTTCTGGAAGGTGTTGAGCATGCTGTAGCCCAGCTGGAAGGTGTCCTCCGGCGTTAGGACGTCGTACTGCTCCATGGGCTGCAGCTTCCCCCACACCCGCATGGTGGGCTTGATGCCCGCGGTCAGGTGCAGGTCCGAACCCTGGTTCTCAACCACCTCGCGCAGCAGGTCATCGATGTGCATCGCCGTCCCTCCCAGGATCCCAGTCGTCACTCCTCCACGAACACCACCCGGAGGACCTCCTCCAGCGAGGTGACACCGTTTAAGACCTTGGACAGACCGTCGGCCTGCAGGGTGCGCATGCCCGCGGCGATGGCCGCCTCCTTGATCCGCCCGCTTGGCGCCCGGTCGACGATCAGCCCCTTGATGGTATCGTCTACGGGCATGATCTCAAACAACCCCGTGCGCCCCCTGTAGCCGATGTTGCTGCAGTACTCGCATCCCGCCGCCCGGCAGAAGGTGGGCACCGGGGTCAGGTCGGCCAGCCCCACCCGCTTCAGCATCTCCGGGGTGGGAGTGTAGGACTGCTTGCAGTGCTGGCAGAGCACCCGCACCAGGCGCTGGGCGATCACGCCGATCACCGAGGAGGAGACCAGGAACGGCTCGATCCCCATGTCCACCAGGCGGGTCACCGCCCCAGGAGCGTCGTTGGTGTGCAGGGTGGAGAGGACCAGGTGGCCGGTGAGGGAGGCGTGGATGGCGATTCGCGCCGTCTCCTCGTCGCGGATCTCGCCCACCATGATGATGTCCGGGTCCTGCCGCAGGAAGGCGCGCAGCCCGGTGGCGAAGGTCAGGCCGGCCTTGGGGTTGATCTGCACCTGGGCGATCCCCGGGAGCTGGTACTCCACCGGGTCTTCGATGGTGGTGATGTTCACCTCCACCCTGTTTAGCCGGTTGAGGATGGCGTACAGGGTGGTGGTCTTGCCGCTGCCGGTGGGGCCGGTGAGGAGGATGATGCCGTGGGGGCGGGTGATGATGCGCTCGAAGCGCTGGTGGTCCTCCGGCAGCAGCCCCAGCTTCTCGATACCCACGAAAGCTCCCTGCTTGTCCAGAATGCGCATGACCACCTTCTCCCCCCAGACCGTGGGGATGGTGGAGACGCGCAGGTCGATGTCCCGGTTATCCACGCGCATCTCGATGCGCCCGTCCTGGGGGACCCGCCGCTCGGCGATGTTCATCCCGGCCATGATCTTGATACGGGAGACCAGGGCCGCCTGCACGTGCTTGGGGGGCGTCATCACCGAGTACAGCGCCCCGTCGATGCGGTAGCGGATGCGCACCCGCTGCTCCTGCGGCTCCACGTGGATGTCGCTGGCCCCCTGGCGGATGGCCTGGACGATGACCTGGTTGGCCAGTCGTACGATGGGGGCGTCCTCGGCGACGGCCCGCAGCCGCTCCGTGGCCACCTCCTCCTCGTAGGCCTCCGCGGGGCGGATCTCCGCCAGCGTCTGGTCCACCCCCACGGGGTACTGGCTGAGGGCGCGCTGGAAGGCGTCGGGGGTGATCACCACCGGCCGGATCTCCAGGCCGGTGAGCTTGCGCAGGTCGTCCAGGGCCACCACGTCCAGCGGGTCCTCCATCCCCACCACCAGGCTGCTGTCGTCGGCGGCGATGGGGATGACGTGGTGACGGCGGGCGATGTGCTCGGGGATGCGCAGCAGTACCTGCTCATCCAGCAGGACGTCCGCCAGGTTGACGAAGTCGATGCCCAGCTGCTTGGCGATGGCCCGGGCGATGTCGTCCTGCGAGGCCAGGCCCATGCTCATGATCACGCGGCCCAGGCGCTCGCCCGTCTCCTTCTGCTGCTGCAGGGCGCGCTCCAGCTGGGCCTCGGAGATGAGGCCGGCCTCCACCAGGATCCGCCCCATGGGCACGCGCCTGCGCATCGGAGAGACTCGCCGGGGCTGTCCCCGCAACCCTTCAGTATAACGGCGGGGGCCGGCAGTGTCCTGGGACGGCGGGGCGGCCTCCCGGGACGGCGGCGCCCCGGGGGCGGAATCCCCCCCGGCCACGTCCACCTCCACCCTGCGGGAGGCGGCCTGACCGTGGTGGTCACGCACGGTGATGTTCAGCTCAGCCATGATCCCTCCGCCAGGTGCCTGCGGGTGACTTGCCGCCCGCCGACCCGCCGCCTGCCCCGGGTGCCGGGGACACCTAGGGGGCGCGCCAGAGGAAGACGTTGGGCTCGGCGGTGGGCTCCAGCGTCCCCTCGCTGGCCCGGACCTCGAAGGTGAGGGTGTCGTTCTCCGGGTCGCGGGCGACGATGGTCACCCGGGCCACCCCGCCCGAGGGCACCACCGGCGGGTCGATGATCACGTGCTCGATCACCGGCGGCTCGTCGATCGCCCCGCGGGCGTCCGCCACCGAGATATTGCCCACCGCGTCTCGTACCGTCACGCTGAACGTCACTCCCTTGGCCATCGTTCTCCCTCCTAACAGTCCCGGCCGCGGCCCGCCGGCCCCGCCGGGTGTCGTTGCCGCGGCCTCCTCAGGAGGCCTCGCGCTCCAGCATCATCACCACCTGCTGCCGGTTCAACAGCGCCACCGGCGCCTCGTAGAGGAGCTTCCCGTCCAGGGTGTAGACGCGGGCGTTGGTGATGGGGAGGAAGTCCCGCGCCTGGTTCAACCGGTCGGAGATGCGTGCGGTGGGCGGCAGCGGCAGCTCGCCGTCGATGCGGTGCAGCAGGGTCCAGGCCACGATCGGCTGGCGCTCCAGTTCGATCTTCACCGGCCTCCCCTCCCCTCGGCGGCCAGCTCCGCCGGCGGTCGGGCCTGCAGCAGCCGCTGGATCCCCTTCAGGCTCATACCCCGGTCTACCATGGCCTTGATCCAGCGGATCCTTTCCACGTCCTCCTCGGAGAAGAGGCGGTGCCCGCCGCCGGTGCGAGCCGGCGCGATGAGGTGGTACTGCTCCTCCCAGGCCCGGATCCGCCGCGGGTTGACGCCGGTGAGCTGGGCCACCGTGCGGATGGGGTAGATGGGCGCTTCCCTGTCCACGATCATGTTCGCTGTCCTCCTCGCGCCGTCTCTAGGTCTGCGGCGCCACCTCGCGCGTGGGGATATGCCCGCCCTCCCGCAGGTAGGTGTAGACCTCCTGGGTCTTGGCGAAGGCGTGGAAGTCGGGCCGGTACTCCTTCTCCAGCTTGTAGTCCACCTCCAGGAACTTGTTCAGGGTGACGAAGAAGGCGTACTGGACGATGTAGGAGGCGGTCTCCGGCGCGTCCCGGTTCTTGTCCACGAAGAGGTTGATGATGTCCACCTTGGGCATCAGCGCCGGGTCCAGCCCCTCGCTGCGCGCCCGGGACTCCAGCAGCGTGGCCAGGTCGTGCGTCGCCTTCCAGTCCTTGGCCAGGACCATGGCCACGTCCAGGTCGTACTCCAGGTCCCCGCTGCCCATGGAGTGGTGCATGGTGGGCCGGTGGTAGACGTTGTCCTCGGCCTCGTCCGCCGGCCGCTCGTCCAGGCGGCAGCCCTCCTTGTCCAGGGGGGAGATGGCGAAGATGGGGCAGTTGAGCTCCAGGCTCATCTCCGCCAGGGCGGTGGAGATGAAGTCGGTGCGCGCCCGCTGGTCGTCCACGTACTCGGAGAGCGGTATCTTCTGCAGGTAGTCGAAGAAGATGACGATGTCGGAGGTCTCGAACTCCTGCATCAGGTTGTAGGCGTGGGCGCGGATGCGATCCAGGGTGTGCTGCCGCCCCGCCTCCACCACGTACAGGTAGGGGGCGTAGCGGGCCATCCTCTGCTGTGCTTCCCGCAGCTTGGGGGCGATGGAGCGCCCCTCCGGGTCGGCTCCGGCCAGGATCCAGGTGGGGTTCAGCCCTGTCTCGCGGGCCATCAGCCGGGCTCCCAGGACGCGGCGCGTCTGCTCCCAGGTGTAGTAGAGCACCGGGGTGCGGTGGTTGGCGGCGATGAAGGTGGCCAGCTCCAGGGCGAAGTTGGTCTTTCCGCGGCGGGGCGCTCCGGCCAGCCCGTAGTAGAAGCCGCGGCGCAGGCCGGAGAGGACCTCGTTGAGGCGGTCGAAGGGACGGATGGAAAACCCCAGCTGGCGCACGGGGTCGGAGCGCTCGGCGAACTCCACCAGGTCCCCCAGGGCCGTGGAGACGGGGGCGACCTGCTTGCGCATGCGCCGCTTCTGGATCTCCATAAGCCGGCCGATGGCCTCGCTGGTTATCTGGATGATGTCCTGGGGGCGGTCCCCGCCTTTGTGCAGGAAGGCCCCCAGCTCCTCGTACACCTTCTGCAGCAGCTCCCTGCTCTCGCGCGCCTTGAGCAGGTCCAGGTAGCCGATCACCTGCCCGGCGTTGGGCGGGGTACGCGCCACCACCGCCCCCAGGTACCGCTCCATCTCCGGGGAGAGCAGCCCGTGGTCGTCCAGGTGGGCGCGTACGGCCACCTCGTCCACGGCGGCGCTGCGCCCGTAGAGGTCGAAGAGGACCTTCACCAGCCGCTTGGCCACGGGAGTGGCCAGCAGGTCCACGTGAAATCCCTCGTTCAGGGCGATGGTGAACAGGTGGCGGTCGCGGAGGAAGCCGCTGAGCAGAGATGCCTCAATGTCGTGGTAGTCCAAGGTCACTCACCGTCCGCGGGAAGGACGCGGCGAGCGGGCTTCCCGGAAAGTTCTGGCAAACTCACTGCGCTCTTCGATCGGGTTTGGATGCAACCGCAGCGGATAGTCGGCTGAACCTCCGCATAGCAAGAAGGCATATGCCCACAAGGCGGGCCTCCTAGTCGCCGCCTGTCTGGTTTGTCCGACGCTGGGGCATGAACTCCCCTGGACAACTGCCCCACGTGCCCGCGGAGATACCGGTGAGCGACGGCGTCCGCCTGGAGGAGTACAAAGCCCGTCTGGGCCTGCCTGCGGACGACCGCGTCCTGGAGGCCGCCCTGCGCTACCACGAGGCGCGGGAGAAGGCGCGGCGGGGGGCGGTGGAGGAAGCCATCACCCTCTACCGCAGCCTCCTCGAGCTGCTGCCCGACGAGCCGTGGGTCTACGCGGACCTGGTGGACCTCTACCAGCAGAGCGGGAGAACCGAGGAGGCGGTGGGCCTGCTGCTGGCCCTGGGGGACGTCTACCTCCGCCTGGGGCGGACCGACGGGGTGCTGCGCGCCTACCAGCAGGCGGCGGCTCTCGCCCCGCACGACCCGCAGATCCAGGCCCGCCTGGCTGCCTCTCCCCCGGCGGCACGGGAGGCTCCGGCGCCACCCCACAGCCCCGCGCAGCCAAAGCCCGCGGAGGGCAAGGCCGCCCCACCCGCCCCGGCGGAGGCCAGGACGGAGGCGCGACCGCAGGCCCCGCGGCGCGGCGCCCGCGTGGGGGGACGGAGGACGGGGACCCTGGGGACGGTGCTGCAGGAGATGGGGCTGCTCACTCCCGAGCAGCTCTCCCAGGCGCTGGAGATCCAGAGCCGCACCGGGGAACGGCTGGGGCAGATCCTCCTGGACATGAAGGTGATCACCGAGGTGCAGCTGGCGCAGGCGATGGGCCGCCAGTGGGGCTACCGGTACGTCAACCTGAGCGAGGTGAAGGCGGACCCCGACGCGGTGAAGCTGATCCCCCACTCCCTGGCCCTGCGGCTGCGCGTCATGCCCGTGACCTGGGAGCGCGGCCGGCTGGTGCTGGCCATGATCGACCCCCTGAACGTCATCGCCGTGGACGACGTCCGCCTCATGACCGGGCATGAGGTGGAGCCGGTCATCACCACCGAGGACGACCTGCTTGCGGCCATCAACCGCCACTACCAGATGGAGACGGCCAGCGAGGCGGCGGCGCAGGACGCCCTGGAGACGGCGGAGCCCAGCGAGGACGAGGTCTCCATCGAGCTGCTGAAGACCCTGGTCGAGGACGCCCCCGTGGTCCGCCTGCTGAACACCATCATCGACGAGGGCATCAGGCAGGGGGCCAGCGACATCCACATCGAGCCGCAGCGCAGCGGCCTGCTGGTGCGCTACCGGATCGACGGCGTGCTGCACGACGTCATGAAGCCGCCGCGGGACGTGCGCGCCGCCCTCATCTCCCGGGCGAAGATCATGGCCGACCTGGACATCGCCGAGCGGCGACGCCCGCAGGACGGGCGCATCCACTACAAGTCCCCCAGCCGCACCGTGGACCTGCGGGTCTCCACCCTGCCCACCATCTTCGGGGAGAAGGTGGTGATGCGCATCCTGGACCAGTCCACGCCGCTGATCGGCCTCAACCGGCTGGGCTTCCACAGCGACACGCTGCGCCAGTGGGAGCAGGCCATCAGCACCCCCTACGGGATGATCCTGGTCACCGGGCCCACCGGCAGCGGCAAGACCACCACCCTCTACGCCACCCTGGGGACCATCAACAGCCTGGAGAAGAACATCGTCACCGTGGAGGACCCGGTGGAGTACCAGCTGCCGCGGATCAACCAGGTGCAGGTCAACGTCAAGGCCGGGCTGACCTTTGCCAGCGCCCTGCGCAGCATCCTCCGTCAGGACCCGGACATCGTCATGGTGGGGGAGATGCGCGACCGGGAGACGGCGGAGATCGGCGTGCAGGCTGCGCTCACCGGGCACCTGGTCCTCTCCACCCTGCACACCAACGACGCAGCCTCGGCCATCACCCGCCTGGTGGACATGGGGATCGAGCCCTTCCTGGTGGCCTCCTCCACCGTGGCCATCCTGGCGCAGCGCCTGGCCCGCCAGATCTGCCCCCACTGCAAGATCGCCTACACTCCGCCTCCCGACGCGCTGAAGCGGTTGGGGCTGGACCCGCAGCGGGAGGTCACCCTCTTCCGCGGCCAGGGGTGCGAGGAGTGCCGCTTCACCGGCTACCGGGGGCGGATCGGCGTCTTCGAGCTGCTTTTGATGAGTGACGGCATCCGCGAGCTGGTGGTGCGCCGCGCCCCCTCCTCGGAGATCAAGGCCCTGGCGGTGCGCGAGGGGATGCAGACGCTGCGCGACGACGGCCTGGAGAAGGTCCTCTCCGGCGTATCCACCATCGACGAGATCCTGCGCGTGGTCTACGTGGCCGAATGACCGCGCCTCTGGGTCGCCCGGCTCAGACGTGCTGTAGGGCGCCGCTGCGGCGCCCGCCAGAGGCCGGAGATGGGCAGGGCGAACAGGTTGTTCCCAAAGGGGACAGCCTCCTCGCCAAAGTAGAGGAGGATTCCCCGGAGGAAGCGCCTCCCGGCCGCCTGGGCGAGGACGCGCAAACCACGGAAGGCGCTTGAGTCGATGGAGACGGCCGCCTTGACCTCCACGCCCACGACCCTGCCGTCGGATGACTCGAGCACCACGTCCACCTCCTCTCCCCCGGCGGTGCGGAAGTGGTACAGCGAGCAGGGCGTGGCATTCCACCCGGTCTGCTTGAGCAATTCCACGGCCACAAACGCCTCGACGAACGCCCCCCACAGTTCCACGTTCGCCAACAACCCCCGGCTGTCGAGCCCCACCAGATGGGCGGCGAGACCTGTGTCGACCAGCAGAATCTTGGGGGACCTCCCCGCAGACAATGCGACGGGCTACCTCCTCGCGAGGCAGGACGGAAGCCCGCAGGGGGAACGCCGGAGCAAGGGCGCGGTCAATGGAAAATCATCCATTATATGGGTGAAATTCCACCACTGAACAGGTGAAACTCACCCACTAACGATCGCGCCGTGGACCCTTGATACTGGTCCTTCCAGGCGCGCAGGCGGGTGAAGCTCCCGTAGGTGGGCGGGGCGATCTCCGCGGTGGGGTCGTAGGTGAAGACGAAGTCGCGGTCCACATCCACCGTGTGCGCCAGGACGGCGCCGTACATCTTGCCGATGTAGCCCACGGCCCGGTCCTCGTCCCACCGCCCGTTGGGCACGATGAACGTCCCCACCACGATGCTGGCCCGGTCGATCTGCACCGCGGCGGGATCCTGGGCGGTGGAGCGGACGTATACGCGCAGGCGGCCTGCGGGTGCCGGCTGGGGCGTCTCGGAGGTGTCCGTGGGCAGCATGCCGAAGCGACCGTACTGCCCCACCACCAGCGCCTGGCCGCTGAGCTCCGCCACCCGCAGCTCCACCTTCCCCTCCCCCAGGAGGATCAACCGGCCGCAGCGGCCCATGCGCAGGGTGCGCACGTTGACCACAGTGGTCGCCCCCGCCGGCCCGCTGTCGATGCGCAGGTCGGTGAAGGGCGCAGCGCCCGTGCAGCCGCCCGATTCCCCGGCCGCCTCCAGGACTATCTCGTCCCAGTCGTACCCGGTGGAGGCGTTCATGGTCCACCCGGCGGTGGTCACGGTGCGGTCATCGGTCCCCGGCGTGAACTCGGGCAGAGCGACGGTGGGGCAGATGGGGCCGGGGGCGTAGGGCGAGGTTGTCCCCTGCACCTGGGTGGCGCATCCCTGCGAACAGGTGATCGCCCCCGTGGCCTTGACGCTGCCCGTGTAGTAGCCGTTGTTGGTGTACGGCGGCGGGGGGTCGGCGCGCACCCGCGCCGGGCTGCTGGCCGGGCCCAGCAGGCTGACGGAGCCGTCAGCGGCCACGTCCCCGTAGATGGTGATGCCCTGGTTGACCGTGACCGAGGTGTAGGCACAGATGACGTAGGGGCTCGCGCCTTCCGGGAACCCCTCCACCGTGACCACCAGCGTCCTTGTCGGGCCGGGGACAGAAAGCGTGGCCACGGAGACGATGCGGCGGAAGGCGGCGTTGGCGCCGCTGCACGGTGGGGGCTGGCCGTCCAGGCAGCTCACGGTGACCTCCGCGCTGCCCAGCACGCTGCCCCCGGCCTCCAGGGTGATGGTCTCCCCCCGGTAGGCCGCCGCCCCGGGCTGCTGCAGGTGCCCCAGAGCGTAGTGGATGCCCGCCTCGGCGATGTTGAAGACTCGCACCGCCTGCAGCTGCCGGATGCCCGCGGAGAGGTCGGCTGCGATGAAGCGCATCACCCCCATGGTGATCACGGTGATCAGCCCCATCATCAGGAGGATGTACATCATCACCGACCCGGCGGCCGCACTGCGCCCGGCGGCGCCGTGGAGGGCGGCCGCGGGGGGGCTAGATGTCCTCGTCGGGGTTCTTCCACGCATTGGCGTTGGGCTCGGGGTTGCGCAGCATAACGTCGCGAGTCCAGGTCTGGGTCTGTACCCCGGAGGAGCCCTGCTCCGCCTGCACCGTGAGCGTGATGCGGATGAGGCGGATACGCCTGATCTCCGCGGGGGAGTTCAGGTCGACCACCCGCAGGCCGGCGCTGGAGTAGTAGTCGAAGGTCAGGCTCGTCACCTTCACGCACGGGTCTGAGAGGGGCAGGGTGACCGGCGCCGCACCCGGGGCGCAGGCCTGCTGGTACTCCATGACCACCTGGGTGCCCGTCTGCGGGTCGGCGCCCAGGAGGTAGCCCAGGGTGATCACCTCGTTGCCGGCCACCGTGTCGCTGTTCAGGATCTCCCCGCTGACGTACAGCGCCTCCGCCGTGGGCCGCAGGGCGGCGTCCTCGGCGACGACCATATCGCGACAGCGCGCCTCGCTCTGCTCCGCGGGCACCAGGTTCAGCCCGGCGTTGCGCAGCCTCTCCGACATCCACTCCAGGGTCTGCCGCGCCGTCTCCGTGTCGGCGGAGCGCACCGCCACGATGAGCTTGCTGCGGACCGCCGCCCCCACCAGCGTGGTCATGGAGCCCGCCAGCGCGGCCATCAGCCCGATGACCACCAGCACCTCGATCAGGGTCATCCCGGAAGGGCCGCCGCGGCCGGACCGTCCCCGCCGCGCCGCCGGGGGGCGGGAGGAGCTACGGTGTGCTGAAATTGGCCACATAGGTGCTGAGGATGGTGTAGGGCGGGGAGTCCGGACGCTCGTATAGCATGACCGTCAGCTTGCGCAGCGGCGGATTCGTGATGTCCTCAGCCTGGATCACGGCGTGGTGAAATCCCGCGGGGATCCGCGGCTCGTTGAGCTCGCCGTAGGTGGTATAGCCGACGTCCCGGGTCAGGGTGCGCGTCCCGGCGGCGACGTCATCGGCCAGGAAGGAGTAGCCCTGCAGACGAAGGTAGTCCAGCTCGGCCTGCACCCAGGCCGCTGCCTCGGCCCGCACCTTCCCCCGGCGCGCCTCGGTCATGCCGTAGAGCAGCCCGCCCAGGACCGTGGTGGCCATCAGCGCCAGCACCGTGGCCGCCACCACCACCTCCACCAGCGTGAAGCCCGCCTCGCCTATACCTCGGCGGTAGGGGACCAGCATCGACACACCTCACGGCTCACTGTAGGAGACCCGGCCCGTGCCCTGGGTAATGTGCACGGTGTACGTGCGGCCGGTGGTGGTGTTGGTCACGGTGACGGTGCCCGCGGCCAGGGGGACGCCTCGGCGGTTGAAGGAGCAGGCCGCCGCCGGGCAGGTGGTACTCAGGACGATGTCCTGGGGGAGGAGGGCCTGGCGCAGCGTCCCCCCGTCGGCGGCCCCGATGGTGTAGGCGTGGGGGGTGACGCTGACGGTGACCGTGGTACGGCGCGTCAGGGCGGCCTGGCGCGCGGCGGCGATGTCGTAGACCATGGTGCGCACCCAGCCGTCCACCCGCTCCCGGGCCAGGGCCCCGCGCATGCCGGAGATGCTCATCCCCACCACGATGCCCAGCACGCCGACCACGATCATGCTCTCCAGGGTGGAGAGGCCCGACGTGTTCCAGACGGCATGTAACCCCGCGCCGCGCCGGGATCCGCGGCGCAACCCGCACGGCCTCATGGCTGTAGCGACCTTCCTGTGGCGCCCAGCACGGATTATGCCCGCCGCCCCCGATCTTCAGTCGCCGCCGCACCCCTCCAGAACGCGCCGCGGGGGCGTGGACCGGGTGGGAGTCCACGCCCCCATGCGACGCGGGGGGGCGGGGTACGATCTCGCTCCCCGCGGGTCGGCCGCCCTGCGATCCGCGGGGGCGCCGGGAGCCTAGACCAACGCCGCGGCCAGCTGGCTGTTGCGCTTCATCTCCAGGCGGATGCGCCCCAGGTTGCAGCGGGTGTTGCCCACCACCACCAGCAGGGCGTCGGGGCCGGCGGGCCCCACGGCCACGGGCCCTTCCTCGAACTCCATGAGCAGGCCGCGGATCATCCCGCGCACCATCTCGGTGCCCATGGCCTCCGCCGCCGCCACATTGCTGGCCACGATGGCGGCGATCCCCTCCAGGTCCACATCCTCGGTGGTGATGCCTTCGATGACGAAGCCGTCGCGGCCGACGACCAGCACCGCCAGCACGCCCTCCACCTTGGCCAGCTCCGCCAGGACGTCCTTGATCTGCGACATCGTCCGGATTCCCCCCTGTTCACACCGCCGGGTCCAGCAGCGCCCGCAGCTTGCTCAGCGAGTTGGCCAGCACCCGGGAGACGTGTTTTTGCGAGATGCCGATGCGTCTGGCTGCTTCCATCTGGGTCAGGTCGGTGAAGAAGAGGTAGTAGAGCACGCGCCGCTGAAGGGGATTCAGCTTTTCCATGGCCTCGAAGAGGACGATGCGGTCCTCCAGGGGCAGATGCGTGGCGGTGGGAGACTTGTGCCGCGTGCGATCGCGGTCGACACGCAGGTCGCCCGTCTCCTCGTCCGCCTCCAGGGAGATGGTGCGCAGGACCTCCCGGGTCTTGAGGGCCTCCAGGAGCCCTTCCTCCTCCACATTGAGCTCCGCGGCCAGCTGCTCCAGCGGGGGGAAGCGTCCCTCCTCACTGATGTACCGGGCCGCAGCCTCCTCGATCTGGTGGTTCAGCTTCTGCAGCCAGCGCGGCTTGCGAATGGTGTCACGGTGGTCCCGCAGGTAGTGGCGGATCTCGCCGCGGATGAGGTGGCTGGCGTACGTGACGAACTTCACGCCGCGCGTGGGGTCGAACATCTCCACGGCGTTGAGCAGGCCGATGAACCCCACCTGCATCAGGTCGTCGCCAGGAACACCGGAAAAGATGAAGTCGGCGACGATGCGGCGCACCAGCGGCGTGCAGGCCAGGACGATCTCCTCCCGCACCGCCGGATCGCGGGTCGCCAGGTAGCGGACGACCAGCTGGTCCTCGTCCCGCGCCTGCTGCGGTGGCAGGGACGGCGCCGCCGCTCCGTTGCGCGGTGCGGACGTGCGAAGCGATGCTGCTGTGGAATGTGTGCCCACCTGGCCACGAGCTGCCATCGGTGATCCCCTCCGGCGGCGTGACCCCGAAAGCCGGTGAGAATGCCCGCGGCAGGTTGAGCCTGTCGGGGCAGCAGGCTCAGAGCGGCGATGAATGCGGCGATGTGAAGTACGATCTCCGCCTGAAGACGAAGTCCCCCTCGGTGGTGCCACCGAGGGGGACTTCAAAAAGCCTTTTCCCTTCGGCAGCCCGGCCGACCGCTTTCCTGGTCCCGTGGCTTTGCGCCCCCACCTCGCGATGGGTTTGCCCTTTCGGGGACTTCCTATGAAATTGTGTTCGGAATTATTCTACATACCCTCCGAGACTCCTTCTGCTTCCAGCAAAAATTTCCCCGCAGCGGCCTTCGCCCTATCTTCCTCCGACTCCGCCCTCTTTCTGGCACAGCCTTGCCGCCATCTTCTCAGGATGCGGCCGACCCCGCGCGGGGACGCGGGGTGTAACGGCGGAAGACCAGCCGGCGGTCCGCCAGGCCGCCGACGACGCCGTCCAACCGGCCCAGCGGGACGGCCGCCGCGCGCGCCACCTCCTCAAGGGTGCGGCTGCCGTCCAGCAGGGGCAGCCATTCAACTATGTCCTGGCCGAACTGCGCGATCAGGTCGCCAAGCGCCTCGGGGTTGGCCAGGTCCACGGTGGGGGCCAGGAGGAAGCGCTCGTCGCCCCGAAATCGACGAGGCGCTTCGCTCCCGGCCTGAACCACCGTGGGCTCCCCTGATTCTGCCGGCGCGGGAAGGGAGGACTCCGCGGGCGGGGCCGCGGTGGAAGCCTCATCCGTTGCGACCGGGGGAGCCGCCTCCGCGCCCGTTTGCGGGCCGGGCTCCCGTTGCGCTGGCTCCTGTTGCAGCGGAGCGGCCTCCGTCAACGGCGCAGGCTCCAGAGGAGGGAAGAGGTCCAGGGCCACGCGGCCGCGGCAGATCTGCAGCAGCCCCTCCTGCGGGGGGAAGCTGCCGTCGGCGGCGAGCGCGGCCCCCTGGTGGAAGCGTGCCGCCCGCACCAGGCCGTCCTGGACGATCCACGCGGCGGCGGCGTCGCCTACCAGCACGGCGACGCCGTTGAACCCATGCTGCTGCGCCCACCGGACCCAGGCCTCTGCGGAGACGACCTCAGCCGGCAGGGCCGGATGCACCAGCGCCAGATCGCGCAGCGCCGCCGCCCAGCGCGCCGGAATGGGGACCTGCCCCCAGCGGGGCGGAGGCATCCGCTCCAGACGGCGGGCCACTGCAGTCAGGGCGTGCTCCCCCTCCGCCCACCCCCTCCCGTCCCACAGGTGAATGCGGGGACGGCCCTCGACGAAGAGCAGGATCGCCTCGCTCTCGGGCCAGCGCAGCCAGAGGTAGCCGTTCCACTGGTGCCGCTGCGCGACCCAGGTGGCCCAGCGGGCAGGGGTGAGGACGAGCGCCGCAGCGCCGCCGTGCACCTTCATCAGAGCGCCTCGACCATACGCCTGTGCCAGGTCCCGCTGGCGGAGAGCGCCGCAAGCCCGGCCACGCGCAGCAGGTTGACGGGGTGGACGTCCGTGTACAGCTCGTAGTAAGCCAGGTAGGCCAGGCCCAGACCGGCCAGGGCCAGGCATGTCACGCCTGCGGCCAAGCCCAGCCAGACGTATCCCGAGGCGCCTCCGCGGAAGGCGATGGCCGGACCCAGGGCCAGCGGCACCAGCAGAGCGGGCATGCCGGCGTAGAAAAGGTCGAGGCCCTTCTCCAGGGAGCCGAGGGGGCTTGAGAGCACCGGCCCCATAAACCCGCCGATGAGCGCCGCCCCCAGCAGCGCACCGCTGCCGGCCAGCGCCAGCCGCTGCCACGGAGGGAGCATGGAGCTCACCAGGAGGAACTCATCCCCCAGGGCGGCCAGCAGCAGGAGGAAGGCCGCCACCAGGAAGACATCGGCCACCGACGGGTAGGGGCGCGCCGGGCCGGACCACCCGCGCAGGGCGTGGACCAGCAGCCCCACCCCCCAGATGCCGGGCGCCAGGGCCGCCAGGTGCCAGACACGGCGCTCGTGGTCGCCGGGACTGTAGGTGCGAGCCGCCCGCAGGAGCGCCGTCGTCGCGGCCGCGGCGGCCAGGATCTGCAGCGAGAGGCTGAGCAGGTGCTGCGCCAGTCGTGCGCCCGCGTCCACCGGCGCCGGCAGGAAGACGGCCAGGCCGGCGGCCACCAGGAGGACCGGCAGCATCAGCGCCACCACGCCTCAGTCTCCCTCCCCTGGGTCTTCCCCCGCTGCGGACCGCAGGACGCGCTTCACGGGGCCCTCGCAGGCGAAGTCGCGGGCCAGCGTCAGCAGCATCCGCTCCGTGAAGGCCGACCCGGCCACCCGCCGCAGCCCCTCCGCCACCCGCCGCAAGGCGGCGGCACCCTGCTCCGGGCCGAGGCGGCCATGGACCGAGCCCCCGGAGAGGGTGGCGTGGGGTGCCATCGCCGCGTTGGCCTCCTCTTCCAGTTGCAGCGCCAGCGGGCTGCCGCGGTGCCGCCGCACGCGCGCCAGCGCCTCGGGCAGCAGCCGCTCCCACGGCACAGCTTCCGGGTCGGGGTCGGGATCTCCACCGCCGGCGGTCGGACGAGAGAATGACAGGCCGCGCCGCCGGGCCGCGAGGCCGGACCCGGCACCTGAGGCGCGACCCTCGGACGGCGCGCTGCGCCCATCCGCACCCGCCGCCCCGCGCGGCGCGGCGTCGGCGCCCCCGCCTATCGGTGGAGGCGACCCCGGGTAGACGGCGACCACCGCATCCGGGTCCGCCCACAGCAGGCGGAGTGCCGCCAGGGGGTCCTCCTGCTGCACCAGCACCTCCCCCGTCCCTTGGGGAAGCACCCAGGCGCCGTGCAGACGGCCGCGGTCGAACCACAGCGCCCCCTCTCCCGGGCGGCCCGCGGCGTACATCAGCCCGCTGAAGCCGCGCCGCCGCAGCAGCGCCACCAGCGGGTCGAGATGGAGATAGGCGGGCCGCAGGTCGTCGTAGAGCGGCCGTTCCGCGCGGGCGACGCTCAGGAGCGCCTCCGCCTGCAGCCTTGAGAGGGCAGGCATCTACCCGGTCTCCCGTTCCCTGTGGCTCATGCGGGCATCAGGTCGAACAGGCGCAAGATCAGGCACCTATCCGTCTTTCCCATGCCCGCGGCGCGGCCTGCCTAGACCCTGCCCTCCGCAGCCGGGTAGATGAGGCGCAGCCGGCGGTAGAGATCGTCCACGTTGCGCACGTAGAGCACCGTCTCCTCGTAGGGCGGGATGCCGCCGTAGCGGCGCACCGCTCCCTTGCCGGCGTTGTACGCCGCCAGGGCCAGGTGGAGGTTGTTCCACCCGAAGTGGTCCAGGTTCCCTCGCAGCACGCGTACCGTCCCGTAGATGTTCTGCACGGGGTCGTCGGGGTGGATGCCGAGGCTGGCGGCGGTCTCCGGCATCAACTGCCCCAGCCCCCTGGCGCCCTTGGGGGAGCGGGCGGTGGGAGAGAATCCCGACTCCACGGCGATGACCGCGGCAACCAGCCGGGGGTCGAGGTTGTACTGCCGGGAGAACCCTAGGATGGCCGCAGCGATGACCCAGGCGTCCTCCGCGGCCAGCCGCGCGTTGTAGAAGCGGGCCATGGCGGCGTATACACGCGGGTCCAGTGCGGGCTGCCACGCCCCCGCCACCGCCACGGCGCCCAGGCCCATCCCGCGGATGGCCCTCAGCCCCTGGCGGGCCACCTCCGCCACCGCCCCCTGCGGGACCAGGAGGAGCGCGCGCTGCAGCACCCGCTCCGCCTGGGGGAGGTCGCCGCTGTAGGCGAGGGCGTGTCCCCACCACAGCAGGACGTGCCCGTCCCGCGGGGCCAGTGCTGCGGCGGCCCGCAGCGACTCCGCGCCCTCACGGTAGCGGCCGAGACGGACCAGCGCCACCCCCAGCCAGAACCGCGCTTGCGGCTGGCCCGGCCGCTGTCGCACCGCCCTGTGGAAGGCGGCCGCTGCAGCGGCCAGGCGCCCCTCCCGGTAGAGGGTGATTCCCGTATCGAAGGCGGAAGCCGCGGCCAGGGGCACCGGGCCCACCGCCAGCAATGCCAGCGCCACGGCCACACCCAGCGCAGCCGGCCTCCTAATCACGCGAGCAGGTCCACCAGCTCGCTGCGCCGCTTCTTGATCGCCAGGCGGGCACGGGCCACGTTGCCCCCCGCGCGCAACACGATCACGAGGAAGTGCTCCGGCGTGAGCGTGACCACCAGCAGGGAGATACGGTCGGTGGAGAGGGAGACGGAGTCCACCTCCCCGCCGTCCAGCTTGCGCGCGCAGTACGCTGCCACTTTGAGCATGACGGCCAGGTCCTGGCCCATCCGCCCCAGGTCGGCCTCCAGGTCCTTGACCACCGCCTGCACCACGGTCCCGTCCATGGCGCCGACCGCCGCCGCCTGCGCGTCGTCGGGGGTCAGTTCCTGGAGGATGGCCCGCAGGGACATGGATGAGTTTGTCAGCGCGTCCAACGACCGAGAAGGCTTCGACGTATCCACATATGCCCGCCGCCGCGCACAAGCAGACCTGGCCGTGCTCACCGTGGCCGCAAGAGGCGAGGCGGGCCGGAGAGGCGCAGAAGCCGCACGACCAGCCGCTCCACCGTGCGGTTGATCCAGCGGGTGGTGGGAAAGTCGCGCCCCTCCAGGGGCTCCACCAGGATGGTGAACAGCCCCAGGCGGTTGCCTCCCAGGATGTCCGTGAGCAGCTGGTCGCCCACCAGCGCGGTCTGGTCCGGCGTCGTCCCCATCGTCTCCATGGCCCGGCGGAACATGGAGGCGGAGGGCTTTACCCACCCCTGAGCGATGGGCAGGCCGAGGCTTTCGGCCAGCGCCCGGCTCCGCGGGGAGCGGTTGTTGGTCACCAGCACCATGGGCATGCCCGCCGCCTTCGCCCTCTCCACCCAGGCGAGGACCTCCTCGGGAGGGGCGGCGGCACCGTAGGGCACGAGGGTGTTGTCCAGGTCCAGGAGGATGCAGCGGATCCCCCGCGCCCGCAACCGTGTCACGTCCACATGGGTGATGGAAGGGAGCCAGAGGCGCGGCCGCAGGAGGTCGCGCAGCTTCACCGCCGCCACCGCCGGATGTTGCGCCGGTGCTCCTCCAGGGTGCTGCTGAAGGCGTGGCTGCCATCAGGGCGCAGCACGTAGAACAGGTAGGGAGTCGAAGCGGGGCGGGCCGCAGCCTCGATGGCGGCCAGGCCGGGATTGCAGATGGGACCGGGAGGGAGGCCCGCCTGGCGGTAGGTGTTGTAAGGGGAGTCCACCGTCAGGTCGGCCGCGCTCAGTGGACCGCCGCGCCGTCCCAGGGCGTAGAGGACGGTGGCGTCGACCTCCAGCCGCCACCCCCGCCGCAGGCGGTTGTAGATCACACCGGCCACAAGCGGGCGCTCCGCCGCCAGCCTGGCCTCCCGTTCCACCATGGAGGCGACGATCAGGGCTTCGTGCAGGGTCACCCCCAGGGCGCGAATCTCCCGCCGCAGCGCGGGGGTTACCCGCTGGTCAAACCTGGTGAGCATCGCCTGCACGATCCGCCGCTCGGGCAGGCCCCGGGGGAAGGCGTAGGTGTCCGGGAAGAGGTAGCCTTCCAGGTTGCGCAGCCCTTCCGCGAAGTCGAAGGCAAACCAGCCGCCCTCCTCCCGCACCACGCGGAGGAAAGCCTCCCGGTCCGCCAGCCCCTTAGCCGCCAGCAGGTCGGCGATCTGCTCCGCGGTGTAGCCCTCGGGGACGGTGACCCGGTGCAGCAGCACCTGGCCGCGGACGAGCCTGTCCAGGATCTCCAACGGGGAGAGGGTGGGCGATAGGAGGTACTCCCCGGACTGCAGCCGCCTTCCTACACCCCGCACGTGGGCGGCGACGGTGAAGGCCAGCGGGGAGCGCAGAAGGCCCGCTTCGGCCAGGAGTCCGGCGATCTGGCCCAGCGAGGCCCCCGGAGGGATGACCACGACCCGCTGAGCAGCCTCCCGCGCCGCGGGCTGCAGCGCGGAGGAGATGACGGTGAAGGCCCCGGCCAGCGCCAGGGCCCCCACGACGACGGCGGCAGCGGTGCGGCGCACGCCTCAGGCGTCAGGCCTGCGCGAACGGGTCCTCATCCTCACCGTCCGCGTCGTCGCCCCCTGCCCCTTCCTCCTCCTCGTCGTCGATCTCGACGGGCTCGTCGGCGATCTCGACGGCGTCGTAGTCCTCCAGGTCCCGCAGCGCGGCGGCCACGCGGTTGAACTCCTCCTCGTCGTCCACCGTGGTCAGCGTCTCGTCGTCCTCCACACGGAAGATCACCGCTTCCTCCCCGCCCTCCGCGGGCTGGAGGATGGCGTAGCGCTGCTCCGCCACCTCGACGACGTCCACGATGCTGAACTCGTGCTCGTTCCCCTGCTCGTCCACAAGGCTGATGGTCTCGCGATGTTTGCTCACTGGGCACCTCCGGCCGCGATGTCCCGCCGTCGAGGCTGCGACGCCGGGACGCGTGCAGTGTACCACCTCCGCGCACCCGCTCACAAGGAAGGGGTTTTCCTGTACCCGCCCCGGTCCAGGTAGCCCTGCAGGAGGAGGGCGGCGGCCAGGGCGTCGCGCAGCCCGCGCCGCCGGGCGCGGCGCACGCCGCCGGCCAGCAGCGCCCGTTCAGCGGCCGCGGTGGTCAGGCGCTCGTCGCAGGGCACCACCTCCGCCGCCACAGCCCGCCGCAGGCGGGCGATGAAACGGTCCACCCGCTGCGCCTGCACGCCCCGCTCCTTGCGCAGAGTGTAGGGATAGCCGACGACCACCAGGCGGACGCCGTGCGAGCGGACGAGCTCCGCGATCCGGGCCAGGTCTGCCTCCCACCCCCTCCGCTCGAACGCCATCAGGGGCTGCGCCACGGTGCCGCTGGGGTCGCTGAGGGCGACCCCCACGCGGCGTTCCCCGACGTCCAGCGCCAGAATCCGGCTCACCGCCGGGTCGCCAGCATCGCCGCCACCCGGGCCCTGGCCTCCTCCAGCGCCTCGGGCAGGCGGCTGGGGTCGCGGCCGCCCGCCTGGGCCAGGGTGGCGTCTCCGCCCCCGCTCCCGCCCAAGATGGGCGCCACCTGCCGCGCCAGAGCCGCCGCCTCGATCCCCCGCGCCGCCGCCTCCGGGCCGACCATGATCACCAGGTTCGCCTTGCCGTCGCTCTCGCTGCCCAGGACGGCAACCGCGGACGGCGCCAGTGCCCGCACCCGGTCGCCCACGCGGCGCAGGGCCTCGTGCGAGAGGTTGTCCTTGCGGTAGATCACCACCTTGACCTCTCCGATCTGCGGCGCCTCGTCCACCAGGCGGCGGAGCTCCTCCGGGCCGAGGGATGCGCTCTCCCGCTCCAGCTGCCGCAGGCGCTCCTGGAGTTTGCGCACGGCGGAGAGGACATCCGAAGGCGCCACCCGCAGCAGCTCCGCCGCCTCCCGCAGCGTCGCCTCCTGGGCGCGCATGTACTCCAGGGCGCCCCGCCCGGTCACCGCCTCGATGCGGCGGATGCCGGCGGCGGCGCTGCCCTCGGCCACGATCTTGAACAGCCCCACCTGTCCCGTGTCGGTCAGGTGCGTGCCGCCGCACAGCTCCCGGCTGTAACCGTCGATCTCGACCACGCGCACGCGCTCGCCGTATTTCTCCCCGAAGAGGGCCATAGCCCCCCTCCGCAGCGCCTCCTGGTAGGACATCCAGCGAGGCCGCACCCGCAGACCCTCCAGCACCTTCTCGTTGACGCGCTGCTCCACGGCGATGCGCTCCTTGGGGGTGAGAGCGGACAGGTGGGTGAAGTCGAAGCGCAGGCGGTCGGGGGCCACCAGCGACCCGGCCTGCCGCGCGTGCTCCCCCAGCACCTCCTGCAGCGCCCGGTGCAGAAGGTGGGTGGCGGTGTGGTTGCGCATGATGTCCCACCGCCGGCCCCGGTCGATGGCGGCGCGCACAGTGTCTCCCACCTCCAGCGTCCCCCGGACCAGGCGGCCGCGGTGCACGATCACGCCCTCCCCCACCCGCCGCGTGTCTGCCACCGCCACCTCGCCGCGGCGGTGGGCGATGCGGCCGGTGTCGCCCACCTGTCCGCCGCCCTCCGGGTAGAACGGCGTGCGGTCCAGGACGACGTCCACCTCGTCACCCTCGCCGGCCCCCTCCACCCTTGCGCCCCCCCGCAGCAGCGCCAGCACCCTGGCCCGCGCCTGATGGGCGCGGTAGCCGAGGAAGGCGGTCGCCGGCAGGTCGGCCAGAAGGCGGGCGGCCGCGGCCTCTTCGCCGCCGAACCCGCCGGCGGCCCGGGCCCGCTCCCGCTGCCGCGCCATCGCCTCCTGGAAACCGGCCTCGTCCACGACCAGCCCCTGCTCCCGGGCGATGTCCCGGGTCATCTCCACGGGAAAGCCGAATGTGTCGTAGAGGCGGAAGACCACGGACCCTGGCAGGATCCCCCGGCGGGCGCGCCGCAGCTCGGCGATGGCCTCGTCCAGCCGCTGCAGCCCCGCGGCCAGCGTCTGGCCGAACCGCTCCTCCTCCGCGATCACCGTACGGCGGATGAACTCCCGGCGCTGCTCCAGCTCCGGGTAGACCGCGCCCATGGCCTGGACCACCGCGTCGGTGACCTCGCTGAGGAATGGGCGCTCCAGCCCCACCCTTCGCCCGTAGCGCACGGCGCGGCGGATGATCATCCGCAGGACGTAGGCCCGCCCCTCGTTGCCGGGCATCACGCCGTCGGCGATGAGGAAGGCGGCGGCGCGGGCGTGGTCGGCGATTACGCGGTAGGCGACGATGGCCTCCCGCATCTCCTCCGCGGTGTGCCCCAGCAGCGCCCGGATGCGGGCCATCAGCGGGGCGAAGAGGTCGGTGTCGAAGTTGCTGTACCGCTGCTGGAGGACGGCGGCCATCCGCTCCAACCCCATCCCCGTGTCCACCCCCGGCCGCGGCAGCGGCGTGCGCCGGCCGTCGGGGCCCTGGTCGTACTGCATGAAGACCAGGTTCCAGATCTCCAGCCAGCGGCCGCAGTCGTTGTCCAGGGCCACGCTGCAGTCGTCGCGGCCGCAGGTGCAGGCCTCAGGTCCCCAGTCATAGTGCAGCTCGCTGGTGGGCCCCACCGGGCCCACGTCGCCCATCATCCAGAAATTGGTCTTCTCCCCCATGCGCAAGATGCGCTCGGAGGGGACGCCCAGCTCCCCCCAGGCCTGCAGCGCCTCCTCGTCGCCTTGAAGGACGGTGAAGTACAGCCGCTCCGGGGGGAGGCCGTACACCTGCGTCACCAGCTCCCAGGCGTAGCGGATGGCCTCCCGCTTGAAGTAGGCGCCGAAGGCGAAGTTGCCGCACATGAGGAAGAAGGTGTGGTGCCGCGGGCTGGGTCCCACCGTCTCCAGGTCGTTGTGGTGGCCGGAGACGCGCAGGCACTTCTGCACCGTCACCGCCCGATCGTACGGCCGCTGCTCCAGCCCCAGGAAGACATTCTTGAACTGCACCATCCCCGCGTTGGTGAACAGCAGCGTGGGATCCCCGGCGGGCACCAGCGACGAGCTGGGGACGACGGCGTGCCCCCGCTGGGCGAAGAACTGCAGGAAGGTCTCCCGGATTCGCGTCCAGCTCCAGGTCGTCTCCGACATCACTCTGACCCCCCGGTGCCGGAGCCCGAGGAGGAGGCCTCTGCCTCCACCTCCTCCAGGAGACCCGCCACGTCGGCCAGCGCCCCGTCGAGGCGCTCCACCCCTTGGGCGATCTGCTCCGGCGTGATCACCAGGGGAGGGGCGATGCGCAGCACCGTGGGGTTGTTCAGGGAGAAGTAGACGATCAGGCCCCTGCCCAGCGACCACGCCGCCACCATCAGGGCCACGTCCGCATTCTGCAGCTCGACGCCCGCCAGCAGCCCCTTCCCCCGCACGTCGCGGACGAGCCGCGGGTAGCGCTGCTGCACGTGGCGCAGGGCCCCCAGGAGCAGGTCTCCCA
>FWWM01002807.1_pt1 | contig 45310 bp, 42 predicted proteins | sample 2228351 | NCBI WGS metagenome assembly FWWM01 (sample SAMEA103939774, study PRJEB20133) | metagenome
ATCTACTTAGCTTTGATGTTAAGGGATATGAGAATAAAGAGAAGCTTTTAATAGATCCTTATTCATTAGTGTGGGCTACTTATTATGGTGGAAATGATTATGATGTTGGCTATTCAATTACAACAGATAATTTAGGAAATGTTTTTGTGACTGGAGTAACTTATTCAACAGATTTTCCAACACAAGATCCTAGTAGTGGGGCTTATTTTCAGAGCTCAAATGCAGGAGCAGATGATGCTTTTATTTTAAAATTTACAAATACAGGAATTAGATTGTGGGCTACTTATTATGGAGGAAGCATTAATGACTTTGGCTATTCAATTACAATGGATAATTCAGGTAATGTTCTTGTAACTGGAAAAACTTATTCAACAGATTTTCCAACACAAAATCCCGGTGGTGGAGCTTACTTTCAGGGCTCATTTGCAGGTGGGTATGATGCTTTCATAGCCAAATTTGATAAGGTAGTACCTATAAATGAAAGAACATATTCTATTTCTAAAAACTATCTTTCATTCAACTTAGAGCATTCAAATGAACCAATGACTATTAAAATATATTCAATTGATGGTAAGCTAATTCTCTCAAGATATTATAATTCGACAAAATCAATTAAGCTTGACATATCATCATTAAAGAGGGGTGTTTATATTGTAAATGTTTATTCTAACAAGAGTAAAATTATAAATGAAAAGTTTATTAAGGGATAAGGTAGTGAGCTTTTGTCCATCCTTTAAATATATTTATTGGGTTTAAAATTTTAATTTATCTAATGTTGTCTCTATTTTGCTTAGTAGTGATAGATTCTTCAAATTTTTCATTTTCAAGACCTATTTCTATTAGAATTTTTGAGGGTAGAATATATATACTTGAAATTACAGGAAATTTATGGATTATGAATAGCTTAAAGTCTGAACCTGTTTTGCTTGTTAGGAATTTAAACCAACCATCATATGATATTGAAATAATTGATAATACCATATTTATCGCTCATGAAGGAACTATATCCAAATTTTATAAAAAATTAGAACACATCCTAACCAATTTACCAAAATACACAATAAATTCTACAATTAAACTTTCAAAGGATTCCCTAAATAATCTTTATATAGCTGTTGCTGAAAAATTATATCGTTTTAGAAAGGATAACTTAACTTTAATAGCAAGTGGATTTTATGAACCAATAAAGTTAAGGAACTATAAAGATAAATTTTTTTTACTTGCTAAGATTGATGAGGAAAATAGTGGCATTTTTCCAATATATGAAAACTTAAACTATTTTGAATTTGAACCACTTATAAAGTTTGGTATAAACGAATTAGCTACATCATTTCACATTTACAAAGATAAAATTATTGTTAGCTTTAGAGATGGTAAAATTGTTGAGTATTCTAAATTTAAAGAGCTTTTTAAGCATAATGTTCTCTTTAAGAGTGACTATGAAATAGTGGATTTTGAGATTTATAAGGATAGTTTTTATATTTTGAACTTTGCTAATGGGAAAATTTATAAGTTGAAATGAAAGATTTTTTTGAAATTTTAAATAAATTAGAATTCTCATATTTAGATATATTGGACTTTTTATTACTTTGGTTCATAATTTTTCAATTCTTGAGGGTATTTAGAGGAACAAGAGCCCCTTATATGTTTCTTTCAGTTACAATTATATTTGCAATAATCTTAATTTCGGATATATTAAAGCTCTCTGCTATGGGCTTTCTTATAAATGCCTTCAAGACTGTAGGTATTATTGCCTTAATTATTTTGTTTCAGCCTGAAATTAGAAGAGTTTTAACAACAATTGGCCAAAGTAGAATTTTAAGGATTTTAACAAAATCACCACAAGTTCCCCTTGATGAGATAGTTGAAGCATGTTATAGAATAAGTGAGAGAGGATATGGAGCTCTCATAGTTATTCAAAATAGAATGAATTTACAAGATTTTGCAGAAGAAGGTATTGAGATAGATGCAAAGGTTTCATCCTATCTTATAGAAAGTATATTTTATCCTGATAATCCACTCCATGATGGTGCAATTATTATAAGAGAAGATAGGATTATTTCTGCAAGTGTAAGGCTTCCAAGAAGTTCAAAGCTTCCAGATCCACTTCTTGGAACAAGACATGAAGCAGCGGTAGGGATAAGTGAATTAACTGATGCTATTTCTATTGTTGTATCAGAAGAAAGACAAACTGTAAGAGTTGCATTTAAAGGAGAACTTTCTCCTCCACTTGAAAAATATGAATTGAGGGAAAGGGTTGAAGCAATTATAAATGGTAGAGTCTAGGCTTATTATAATTCTTTCATTATTAATAAGCTTTTTGATATTCCTTTATGTAAAGTTTGATAAGGAAATTAGAATTAGTCTTGAATATGAGATAAATATAGAAAGTTCACCTTATATCAAGGCTGTTCCAAATGTAAATAAAGTGATTATAGAATATTCTGCAAAAGCAAGAAACTTGATTGTGCTATCTTTTAGAAAAAGAATGTTGAATTTGAATTTAGATTTTGAAAGGGCAGGTAGTTTTAAGCTTCCTTTAAGAGAATATGTAATCTCTGAACCTTATGTAAAAGTCTTAAAAATTAATCCTGAAACATTAGTTATTTTAGTAGAAAAAATTGTTCAAAAGCAAAGAGAAGTTAAGGTGAATGTAAAAGGCGAATTTGATGTTGTAATAGTTGAACCTAAATTTGTTAATGTTACTGCCTCTGAAAGTCAGCTCATAGGTATTAGCTATATTGAGACGGAAGAAATTATTGTTTCAAATAGGGATAGGAGTTTTGAACTTAAAGTAGCTCTTAAAAAACCATTTAAAGATATGAAAATTGAACCAGAAAGTGTCTTAGTTAGGATTAAAATTAGTCCTAAAAATTAAATTATTTACAATTTTCTAAAATATCCGATGCAACTTTATCTGTTGCTTCTTCTTCTCCTAATAGTTCATCTATTCTCTTTAATTTCTCTTTTATTTTATCAGAATTTTCAATCATCTCAATAACCTTTTTAACAATTTCTTTTGGCTTAATATGTTGAATAAATTCAGGATAAACCATCTCATTTAAAATTAAATTCGTTAAACTTATATAAGGGACTTTCACAATAGCTTTTCCAATAAGCCATGTAATTTCACTTGTTGCATATACAACAATTGCAGGCTTTTTGAAAATTGCAGACTCAAGACTAACTGTTCCAGATGCTATAATTAAAATATCAGAAGAGTTTATTATTTCAAGTGAATTTCCTCTAATAATTTTTAAATTTTCAGTTTCACTTACAGGATAATCCTTTACTAATGACAATAAGAACTTAGCTTCCTTATAAACTTTTTCAATTTCTTCCTTAATCCTCAAAAATCTTGGAACAAGCCTTCTAATTTCATCCTTGCGTGAGCCAGGTAGTAATCCTACAATAGGTTTGCCTTCAATTTGAATTTTATCTATCCTTTTCTTTAAAATGCTCTTTAGTGGATGTCCATAGAATTTAGCATTAAGTCCATATTTTTTAAACATTTCAACTTCAAACGGTAAGATTGAATAAAGACCTTTTAACTTCCTAAGTGTTTCAATTCTAAAAAGACCCCAAGCCCAAATTTGTGGCAATATATAATAGAATATATTCTTTTTACCTGCTCTTATTAAATCAGCTGCTAATTTTAGATGAAATCCAGGATAATCTACAAGAATAACAACATCACTCCCTAGTGCTTCTCTATAAACAACCTTATAACTATTTATAACCTTCTTAATCTGAACAATAGCTTCTTGAACACCCAAGATAGATGTATCTCTAAAATCATAGATAATATCTACACCCTCATTTCTTAAATAATTACTTCCCATTCCTGATATTTCTAAATGACTTTCCAATTTTTTTAATGAGTGAACAAGCTCACTAGCTCTAATATCACCAGATGGCTCACCAGCAGATATGAAAATTTTCACTTATTTGCTTTTACAAGTTTTTCTTGTCTTTCTTTTACGATTTTTTCTGTCAAGCTTGTTGGAACTACATCATAATGGTCAAACAACATAGTATAATAAGCTCTTCCCTGTGTCAGAGATCTCAAAGTGGTAGCATAATTAAGCATTTCTGATAATGGAACGTGTACCATTATAACCTTTGAATTACTTCTATCCTCTATTGAGATTATATGACCTCTTCTACTATTTAGATCTCCAATAACTTCACCCATATATTCAGGAGGTGTTACAACTTCAACTTTCATAATAGGCTCTAATAAAACAGGTCTTGCATTCTTCATAGCTTCTTTGAATGCTTGGCTTGCTGCAATTTGGAATGCAATATCAGATGAATCAACTTCATGATATGAACCATCAAATAATTTAACTCTAACATCAACAACAGGATATCCAGCAATAACACCCTTTTTCATAGCTTCTCTTATACCTTTTTCAACAGATGGTATAAACTCTTTTGGAATTTTACCACCTACTATTAGATTTACAAATTCAAATCCTTTACCCCTTTCAAGTGGTTCAATCTCAATCCATACATGACCATATTGACCCCTACCACCTGTTTGCCTAATGTATTTACCTTCTTGCTTAGCAGAAGCAGTAATAGTTTCTTTGTATGCAACTTGTGGAAGACCAACTTGAACATCAATTTTATGCTCTCTTTTCATTCTATCTACAATTATTTCAAGATGTAATTCTCCCATACCCGCAATAATCGTATCACCTGTTTCCTCATCCGTATAAGCCCTAAATGATGGATCTTCCTCCATGAATTTAGATAGAACATAAGCCAATTTTTCTCTTTCTTCCTTTGTTTTTACATAGATTGCTTGGGCTATAACAGGATCAGGAACCTCTAATGATTCTAATAGAATTGGATGATTTTCATCACAAATAGTATCACCTGTTGTTGCACTTCTTAAGCCTATTATAGCACCAATATCACCTGCACAAAGTTCTTCAATGTCTTCCTTTTTATTAGCATGCATTCTAACAATTCTTGAAATCCTTTCTTTAACACCTTTTGTAGCATTATAAACATATGTTCCTGCTGTTATTTTACCACTATAAACCCTAACATAAGTTAGCTTTCCAAGATAAGGGTCAGTCATAATTTTAAATGCAAGAGCAGTAAGTGGTTGATTTTCATTAATTAATCTCATTTCTTCCAAATTCGTATTAGGATTTATACCTTTAACAGGTGGTAAATCTATTGGAGATGGTAAAAAATCTACGATAGCATCAAGCATTGGTTGAATGCCTTTATTCTTGAATGATGAACCACATAGAACTGGAACAACTTCAAACGACAATGTTGATTTTCTAATAGCTCTTAGTATTTCTTCTTCTGTTATTTGAGAACCTTCAATGTATTTGATCATAATATCTTCATTAAACTCTGCCAATATCTCAATCATCCTTTCTCTATATTCTCTTGCCTTATCTAATAATTCAGTTGGTATTTCAGTAATTTCATACTTTGCTCCAAGTGTTTCTTCAATCCAAATAATAGCATTCATTCTAATTAGATCTACAACACCTTTAAATGAGCTTTCAGCACCTATTGGGATTTGGATTGGTAAAGGTATTGCAGACAATCTTTCTTCCATCATTTCTATCACATTGTAGAAGTTTGCACCAATTTTATCCATTTTATTAACATAGGCAAGTCTTGGAACTTTATATTTATCTGCTTGCCTCCAAACTGTCTCACTTTGTGGTTCAACACCAGCTTCTGCATCAAATATAATAACTGCTCCATCAAGTACTCTTAATGCCCTCTCAACTTCTATTGTAAAATCAACATGTCCAGGTGTATCTATAATGTTAATCATGTAATCTTTCCAAAATACACTTGTAGATGCAGCAGTAATAGTTATACCCCTTTCACGCTCCTGTTCCATCCAATCCATCTCAGCTTGACCCTCATGAACTTCACCAATTTTATGCTTCTTTCCTGTATAAAACAAAATTCTTTCAGTAGTTGTAGTTTTTCCTGCATCTATATGTGCAATAATTCCTATATTTCTTATCTTTTCAATTGAATATTTCATAAGTTTTGAAAATTTTAAAGCATTAAAATTTCCAAAATCCTATTATGACCTTTGAAATTTATATTGGTAAAATGATAAGAGATGTAATTAGAAGTTTAAAGCTTGGTGATGGCTCAACATTTGCAGGAAAGCTTATTCTGAAATTAGATAAAAATTTCCTTAAAAAAGCTTTATCAAAGCTTGATTTTTATATTCTCATAACTGGTACAAATGGTAAAACTACAACAAACAATTTAACATTTCATACATTAAAAAAACATTACAATGTTGTAAGTAATGTAAAAGGTGCTAATCTGATATACGGTATTACTACGAGCTTTTTTGAAAATTCTGGAAATGTTGGAATTTTTGAAGTTGATGAATTTCACATAAATAGACTAATAAAGTATAGAGAGCCTGAAATTATAGCAATTACAAATTTGTTTAGAGATCAACTTGATAGATATACTGAAGTTGATAAAATCAAAAGGAATTGGCAATTGAATTTTAAAGACCTCAAAAATACGAAGTTTGTAATAAATGCAGATGATCCTTCACTTGCTTACATTTTTAAAGAATTTAATTCATTCTTTTATGGCCTTAACTTAAATTATTCAAGGCTTAAAGAAATTGAGAATGCAAGTGATAGTCATTATTGTCCAAATTGTAAAATTCCACTTCATTATGAAAAAATTTATTATTCACATCTTGGTAAGTATGAGTGTAAGAATTGTGGTTTTAAAAATCCTAAAAATTATTTAGAAATTGAAGATATTAAAACGTATGGGTTTAGAGGAATGGAGGTTAAAATTGGTGGTAATAATTACTTTTTGAATTTAAGTGGATTTTATAATGCATACAATCTCCTATGTGCCCTTTTAATTTATCATCTATTGGGTTTTGAAATTACTAATTTCTTTGAGAATATAATGGATTTTAAGACACCATTTTCAAGAAATGAAGTTTTGAAATTTAAAGATAAGGAGATTATCTTAATGCTTGTTAAAAATCCAATTGGCTTTAATGAGGTTTTACGACTTGCAAAGGAAGAAAATTTCGATTTGATTATAATTTCAATAAATGATTGGTCAGCAGATGGGCATGATGTATCTTGGCTTTGGGATGTTGATTTTGAAGATAATATAAATTCAAAAGAGATTTTTATAACAGGCAATAGGGCTTACGATATGGCAATTAGGTTAAAATATGCAAATTATAATAATTTTAGAATTTTTGATGATTATAAACTCTGTATTAACAGTACCTTGAATGCAGATTATAAAAAGATTGGAATTATGGCAACTTATACAGCAAACTTATTGATTAGAAATTACTTATCAAAGATAGGTATTACAAGGAGTAAGTTGTATTAAAAGATTGTCCAAATATCCTAAGGATGATGCCTTTAAAATTTACAGAATTTGAAAGGTTTAATTCACTACAATTATAAAGATTTATTTAGGGCTTTTCGTTTTGCTTTAAGTTTTAAAAAGCTATTAGTTTTATACCCATTGTCGCTATTAGCTTTAATAATGTATTTTAAGTTTGACTATTTAACACTTTTTATTTTTATAGTATATTATATTTTTTCAAAACTTCTTATTTCAAAGCTAACATATGAGCAAATAAAAGGTGATTTCTTTTATGAGATAAAAAGGGCTTTCATTTTTTCACTTAAAAACATTTCAAAATACATTGGATTTTTAATTTTAATTGCAATTTCCTTAATTTTAAGTTTTATATTATTTTATCTATTTGTTCTTGTTTCAAAATTACATACTATCTTACTTTATATCTCATTTCCATTTATGTTATTTTTTGCAATTCTTATATTTTATATTCTAATCGGTCTTATTATGAGTGAAAGTGTTGGTATAAATGCTATTAGTACACAAGAATATGATGGGTTTGATGTATTTTTTGAAAGTTTTTCCTTATTTAATAATCAAGTTTATAGATTTCTTTTTTATAAGTTTATAACCATAGCTTGTTCAATAATAGGTTTTGCTATAATGTTAGCTGTGCTATATCTTGTAATTAGCTTTATAAACTTCTTTTTGAAGTTAAATGAAGTTAACATCATCTATATTTTAACTTATTTAATTGCAATATCTTATGGTTTTGGTATATTGTTTGTAGGTGATTTGATTAGTTATCTAATTTTAGTCCATAAAAGGGATGGATTTGACCTATCTAAGCTTGAACCTGAGATTCATTCACAACGAACATAATAAGTATTTAGATAATATCTTTTAAAGTCATCTGAATCGTTCCTAATGTAAACTGCATATTCAGCTGCTTCAATTATAGGAAACTTCCAATTAACTTCCTTAGCATCTTCACTACAAGCAATAGGCTTTCCAATACCTTTTGAAAAGTATATAGCATTTGCCAAGCAAATATAATCCATCTTATCACCCTCAACAATCCTACCATTTACAAAAATAGTATCACCAGCCTTTAAAAAGAATCTTACATTATAACCTGATTTTGGAACAAGCTTATACTCTGCTTCTTGGACTTTATAAATCTGACGCTTACAACCTTCTTGAGTGCAAGCTATAACAATACTACCTAGGCTTATAACTGCTATCAACCTTAAAGACATTTGTATCCCCTATACTTTCAACTTTAAGAAGTTTTGAAGAGTAATAGTAAATAAGGCTTGTATCATTATAGTATTTAATATCAACAATATATGGATAACCTTTAATTTTTAAAATTTTTTCTAAATCTTGCTTTTTAATAATATCACTCATTAAAATTTTTGTAAATGGATTATTTAGGGAGAATATGCCAAGTTTCTCAAGAATTCTAATATCTTTGTCTGAACCAAGTTTCTTAGTATAGTTTAAAAAGAATTGACTTTCAATAGAATTGAAAACTGTATCTTTATAGCAAATTCTAGCAACTATGCTATCATTTTCTATAATAAACTTCATTTCGTAATTACAATCTTTTAGATTTTTAATACTAAATTTAGCAATTAATTTCTTTTTCTCCTTGATTTCTTCAATAGGCTTAATGTAACTACTGAGTTTATAAACATAATAACTCTTTTCATCATGGTCAATCCTAAAGACACTATCATTTGCTAAATCAAATATTATAGATTTATTGCCTGCATAATATCTTTCCATGAACTTGCTTACAAATTTATCTCTATTTAAAATAAATTTTTCATCTAATCTACACTTATCTTGTGAAATAAAATATTCTCTTATGCCAATTATATTACCTACATCCTTTATATAAATTTGAACACTTTCAGCCTTAAATAAAATTTGAGAGAAAAGAAAAAAGATCATTTAGAAAATTTTAAAGGACTTAATCTTTAAAATTTCATACTTATGGATCCTCTAATTTTATCTCTTGTTCTCTTTTCACTATCGCTAATTATTGGTTTTGAGGTTATAACGAAAGTCCCTCCAATATTACATACACCACTTGTTGTAGCAAGCCATGCAATTGCATCCATTATGGTTGTTTCTGCAATTGAAGCTGCAGGAAGTGGTTCAATAATTGGATTTATTGCACTTTTAATTGGAACAATAAATGTTGTAGGAGGTTATGTTATTGCAGATAGAATGCTTGCAATGTTCAAAAGAAAGTAATGCTAATAATTGTAAGTAGTAAATCTAGTTTTAAGAAGAATAGTGGTTATGTTGAATATAAAATAGAAAATAAAATATATAGGGAGGAGCTAATTCCATCAAAATTACTAAATCCAAAATTGAACTTTAAATATCTAAATCCTGTTCAAAGTGTATTCTTTAAATATTATCAGGATGGTTCAGCTCTAATTGCAACACCAACGTCAAGTGGCAAAACAGTTTGTGCAATTCATTTTTTGCAAAAGCATAATGGATTTAAAGTATATACAGTCCCAACAAAAGCTTTGGCAAATGAAATTTATAGATTCTTAAGGAGGATTTTCAGAAAAGTAGATCTTAGAACAGGTGATGTTATTGAAGAAGCATATGAAATAAGTTCAGATTTAGTAGTTTGTACATATGAAAGTTTAGTTTTATCATTAAGAAATAGAAGTTGGGGATATAATGCTAGTTGTATTGTAATAGATGAAATTCACTTTATATTTTCAAATAGAGGTAGTTCAGTTGAGGAAATTGTAGCATTTTTAAAGGGTAGAACTGATATACTTGGATTATCTGCAACACTTCCAAGATATTTAGAGATTGCAGAATGGATATCAGCAAAGCTAATTATAAAAAGCGATTTTAGACCTGTTCCTATTATTAAAACTGAAGAAGATTTAACACTTTAAAATTTTCGTTATGAAGCTCATTGAATATCAAGCTAAAGAGATTTTCAAAAAATATGAAATGCCTATTCCTGATGGTTTTGTATGCAAAAGCCTGGATGAAGTTGAAAACGCCTTAAAAAATCTAAAATTTCCTGTTGTAATAAAGGCACAAGTTCCTGTCGGAGGAAGAGGAAAAGCTGGTGGTATAAAGCTTGCAAATAGTTATGATGAAGCTATTGAAAAAGCAAAAGTAATTCTAAGTATGAATATAAAAGGCATTGATGTAAAAAAGATATTAGTTGCATATGCAGTTGATATTAAAAAAGAATTTTATTTAGGTATAACACTTGATAGAAAAATAAATAAGCATGTAATTATAACATCAAGAGAAGGTGGAGTTGACATTGAAGAAATTGCAAGAACAAATCCTTCTGCAATTATTAAACATCCTATCGATCCATTTTTGGGACTTAGAGATTATGAAGCAAGAGAAATTTCATATAAACTATCAGATGATAAATCTATTGCAAATGAAATTTCTAAAATTATTAAAAAATTATATCAAGCTTATGTTGATATAGAAGCACAACTTGCAGAAATAAATCCACTTGTAATTGATAGTGAAGGAAAAATATGGGTAGTAGATGCAAAAATTTTAACAGATGATAATGCAATATTTAGGAAAAGCTTTTTAGAAAATTATAGAGATTTAGATTATGAAAATCCATTTGAGGTTGAAGCAAAAAACTATGGACTTTCATTTATTAAGCTTGATGGGAATATAGGAAATATGGTAAATGGAGCAGGGCTTGCAATGGCTACGATGGATGTTATTAAATACTATGGAGGAAAGCCTGCAAATTTTCTTGATGTAGGTGGTTCATCAAACCCTCAAAAAACAAAGAAAGCAATGGAAATTATATTATCTGATGAGAATGTAAAAAGTGTATTTATAAATATATTTGGTGGAATTACAAGGACAGATGATATTGCACAAGGTATAATATCCGCATTCAAAGAAATTGAAATTAAAGTTCCTGTTGTAGTAAGACTTACAGGAACTAATGAAGAAATTGCAAAGAAGATGTTAAAAGAAAGTGGCTTGAATTTAATAATTGTAGATTCAATGTCAGAAGGAGCAAAAAAAGCAGTGGAGCTTGCAAATAGGTGACATTAATTATTCTAATTGGAATAGTTTCACTATTTGCAGATATTACATATGAAGGGGCAAGAAGTGTAATTGGTCCATATTTATTTGTTCTTGGTTCGAGTGCATTATTTGTTGGATTTATAGCAGGATTTGGTGAATTTATTGGATATTTTCTTAGAATTCTTTTTGGATATTTAGCGGATAAAACAAAAAAGTATTGGCTATTTATATTTATTGGTTATTTTGTTAATGTATTTGCAGTTCCACTATTAGCATTTGCAAATAATTATATATTTGCAGGGGTTTTAGTTCTTCTTGAAAGACTTGGAAAAGCTATTAGAACACCATCAAGAGATACTATAATATCATTTGCAGGCAGTAAATATGGTCAAGGATTTGCATTTGGTCTTCATGAGCTTTTAGATCAAATTGGAGCGCTAAGTGGTCCCTTTTTCGTTGCACTTACTTTATTTTTAAGCAAAGATAATTATAAATTAAGTTTTTTATTACTTTTAATACCAGCTTTACTTTGCATATTATTTTTATTTATTGCATTTTTAAAATATCCAAAGCCTGAAATTCTTGAAGAAAAGAGAAATATAGAATTTAGAAGTATTAAGGATGAGAAAAAGTTTTGGATATATACGTTGGCAATTTCATTTGTAAGTTTTGGATTTATAGATTTTGCACTGATTTCTTATCACTATAAAAACTTTAATATATTTAGACCTTCAAATATACCATTACTTTATGCATTTGCTATGCTAATTGATGCTATTTTTGCTATAATACTTGGTAAATTGTTCGATAAGTTTGGAATAAAAGTTTTATTATTTTCAATAATTTTAGCTTCATTCTCGAGTCCATTGGCATTCCTATTTAAGGAAAAAATTATCATTTTATTTTCAATGTTGCTTTGGGGTATAGGTATTGGAAGTCAAGAGTCAATTATGCGAGCATATATTTCAAATATAATAAAGAAGGAGGAGAGAGCAATTGCATTTGGTATTTTCAATTCAATCTATGGCTTTTCTTGGTTTTTAGGCTCATCCATTCTTGGATATTTATATTCAATTTCAATTATTTTAATGGTTTTAGTTTCATTCTTATTTCAAATAATTGGATTTTTGATGTTGTTTTACTTTAGTACGAAGTTTTAAAAATTATGCTTTAAAATTTTAGACTATGAAAAAATTTATTTTAACCTTTCTGCTCCTTTTGGGTTTAGCTAATGCTAAAATAGAGCTTGATGTTGCATCTACTGTTATAAATAAAAACCAAAGTGCTATTATATATGCATATAGTGATAATCCTTCTATATTGAACATTTATGATAATACAGGTAGATTAGTATATAATGTTATGAATGTGGGTAAAAATGTATATAAAGTTCAGCTACAAAAACAAGGTGTTTATATCATACTATTAAAGGAGAAAGAAACTAACCAGCTCAAAAGAGTTATTTTAGTTCTACCATAAAGTAAGTTATTACAAGTACAACAAAGGCCCAAAAAGGATAGAAAAGAACTAAACTATAAGGACTTATAGAACCAAACAAAAATCCCAATAAACTCAAAAAAATCGCTTTTGACATTGGATTTGAAATAGTATTCAATGTATTCAAAAAGATATAGATCAAAAAGAGAATATAAGCGAAGAAGACAATAATGCCAAATTTTGCAAGAATCTCTAAATAAAAATTGTGTGGATCAGAAAAATAAAATACATAGTATTTAGGCTTGTTTTCAAAGAGATATTTAAGCTGCCCGACACCAACACCAAGTCCCTTAGAATCTAAGAAGTATTCAAAGCTTGACCTATATAAATTCTTTCTAATCAGTGTAGAAAAGTCTTCTCTGGCTTTGAGGGTATTTATGATTTTATTCCTTATGTTTCCGTAAAACCTTCTAAATCTTTCATCTTTTATGAATTCAGGATAAGGACTATTAGCAATATAACCAACTGTATAAACAGCAGAAAAAATGGATATAATAAGCAAAGGAATATATATCAAATTAAATCGCCTGTTCATCAAAAATGGCAAAGCAATAGCTTGGAAGAACAAACCTATTAGATTTGCCCTTGAAACTGTGTAAAAAATTATAAAAATGCCTGATAATAACAATGGTAGTTTTATTAGATAATTTCTTACCATAAAGAAAATTATAGGCAAGGATAAAATTATATAAGTTGAAAAGTCATTTTGATTACCATAAAAGCTTGTAGGAATGTAAACTTTTGTAGTTACAATAAATACTTCATATTTGTTATGCTCGTAGTTCTTAGGATGATATTGAGATGTAATTAAATGCTTAGCAGTTAATATTTCCCAAAATGCTACAAGAAGCGAAATAAAAAATACAAAAACCCATATGTAAACTAGAATTTTTAAATCCCTCTTATCTTCAATTATAGCAAGTGAAAATAATGCAAATAAAATATATATAGTTAAGTTTAAAAGCTCAGTTGGAACATATCTAAAATCAACTGCCCAAAGCAAACTCAAATACGACCAAAATAGCAAAATCACCAAAAACCAACCATATCTTATAGAATTCCTTAAAAAATTAAAAAAGCTACCATCTTCTAAAATAAACTTCAAAATTAACAAAAATGTAGTTATAACAAAAAAAATCCTAAATGGAGAAATTGCTATACCTAACTCGATATAAACTGCAAATCCAATAAAACCAAAGAAGAATGATAGAAAATAACTAATTTTTAATAAATTTGAAATAGATAAAAGCATATATAGAAAATGTTAAAGTATAAGTAAAAAGAGAAGATAAAGATGCACCAATTAAAGAGAAATGCTTAATTAGAAAAAGAGCTATAACAAGCTTAAAAATAAGCGAAAAAAGTGCAATAACAAAAGGAATATAGCTCTTACCAAGCTTGACATTTAGGTATATTGCTATAACTGATACTGGATTGTAAATAGCTGTTGAAATTAACATAATTAAAGAAGGTAAATAAGCACTTGAAAATTCTTTTGTAAATAAAAGCTCTATTAATAGTTTCCCAAATAGAATAAATAGAATAATTCCAATTAGTTGGAAAATCCAGAGTATAATTATGGATTGTTTTAAAATTGATTTTGCTTCTTTAGAAAAGAAGCGTCCTACAACAGCACTAGTAATAAAAGAAAGAATGATGAAATTTATTTCACCTATACTAATTGCAATTGAATAGATACCAAGCTCACTCTTTGAATAAAATTTATCTATAAGAAAAAAATCAATTCTATATAGCATAAATGTTGTAACAGTTGAAAGTCCAATGAATGTTCCATGTCTTAAAATAATTTTTAGAACCTCAAAATCAAACTTAACATTTAAGAATTTAATAAAACTTGGAAAAATAAATAAGAAAACTATAAAGAATGCTAAAACCTGCGAAATAATAGCCAGCTTAACATCATTTTTATAACTCAAAAGCAAAAATGTCAAAATAAATGTTAAAACTGAAGGAAAATTTCTTATTATATTAACAAGCCTAAAATTGTCAATACCATAACTTACACCTTCAATATAATATAAAACATTTGCAAAAACAAAAGCAATTAAAATATAATACCAAAAGGGATATTTCAAAATAAAAAATCCTATAGCTAGGATGGGAATAAAGGAAATTGTGAGGATTAATGTAAAATTAAGAATTCTATCAAGATTATACTTTAAATTACCAACAAGGTATGAAAAACTACCAGAAAATGTAGAAGTAAAAGCAAGAATTAAATTTAGTAAGTTCAAAAATAGTGCAACCTCACCTCTACCTTCAGCTCCTAAGAGCCTTGCAGTTATTATGATTGTTAAAAAACCAGATAATGAACCTATAAATTTGAGGAAAAACGATGTGAGAATCCTACTTATAATAGAGTTATATTGCACTTTTTATTGCTATAATTATTCAAAAGCTCAATGTATGAATAAATATCAATTCCTCGCCTTACAACTATAACATACTCATCTGCCTCATTCTTATCATAATTCCTAAAATCCAAAATTTTTTCATTAAAATGGAATTTTACATTAGGTTTTGAAATAATATAAAGTCTTAAATTATTTAGATTATTAAAGAATTGAACATTTTCTAAATGAGTATATCTCTTAAGCTGAATAATACTTTCTATTTTCCTATCAAGTATATCATAAACCAGTGATAGCAATATACCAAATAATGTACCTAAGAACAATGATAAGAAAATAGTAACACCTTTCTTTGGCAATATAGGCTTGTAAGGAGGACTTGCATATGAGACAATGTAAGAAGGTGAAACAGTTTTAGATATCGCTATTTCTCTATCAAGTATAGATGACAAGACTGTATCTCTTTTTAACAAGTAATTTACTATTGTATTATTGAGCTTAGCAAAATCAATATCTTTACTGTAAAATCTTTCTATAACTCTTTTTAAATAAGGGTCATTAGCATTAGCAATTAATTTTTCTATTAATTTTGCTAGGGCTTCATCTGATGGTTTAAACTCCAAAAGATATGAAACAAGTGTTAAAGTATCAAGTCTTAATCTACTTGCTATACTCTTTAGACTATCTAATTTTAAATCAAAATTTTTTAATAACTCTTCAAGTTGATTTTTTGATATTCTGGCAATTCTTCTTTCCTGTTCAACTGTCCAATCAATATATTTATTTGCAATATCATTTGCTAATTTGGTAGCCATATACTTATCTTCATCTAATACTGAAATTTTTACAAGGTCAGTAATACCTTCCTGGTTTATAATAATTTTATTTTTCATCCATTCATCAATAGTTTTTGGATAGTTTTTATAAATAATTGAAGCTTTAATTTCATTTCCAAAATTATTTAATTTTTTTAATTTAAAGCTAAAAATTTTGCAATTTATTTCTTCATCAAAAATACCACTACAAAGAACTTCCTTATCTTTAAGAACAATAATGCTATCATTTCTTAATTTTAGTTCGTATTTTAAATCCTTTTTAATTGTATCAACAATTGTTCTTTTCATTTCAACCTTTACAAGCCTTTTAGGAATTTCAAAAATTAAATTTACACCATTATCTTTTAATACATCATCTGTAATGATTTTAATAATCTCAACTTGCGTTCCAACTTTATCAATTGGTGTTGAAGGTACAAGACCTCCCCAAGCTATTTCAGAAGCCCACTTTGGATTTATCTCATAGACACTCACTTTAACAATTGCAGTTGGATTGTAAATGGGTTTTGATATAAAGATGTATAAGATAGACAGAATAAAGAAAAGGATAATGCATGATAGAAAAAGTCTTTTTCTTTGCCATATACTATAAAAAATATCTAAAATTGAAATATGTTTCATAAAGCCTTAAAATTTTAAACGCTTAATTGAAAATTGCTATTATCTTGCCAACACTTCAAGGGGGAGGTGCTGAGAAAGTTTATATTACAATTGGAGAATACTTAAAATATAAGCTAAATTATGAAGTTGATATTATAATTTTTAAGGACTTGATAGATTATCAAACATCACTTAAAGTTATAAATATCTTAAATAAGGATGAAAAGATAAGTAAGAATGCAATAAAATTCTTTAAAAAATTATACAATATACTCAAAAATTATGATATCATCATGGGAGGGCTTGAATTAGAGCCAAATTATATAGCAATTTTATTTTCCAAAATACTCAAAAAACCTTGTATTTGCATGCATCATAGCTTGATGGACAAACTTATAGATAAACTATATAGGAAAAAACGACATATATTTCATGCACTTAATTTTTTGCTCTTAAAATTTGCAGATATGAACGTAGCAGTTTCAAAAGAAGTTTATGAGAATATAATTAAATTATACAAAATTCCAAAAAATAAATGCATATATATATACAATCCAATTGATATTGATAAAATTAGAGAACTTGCAGATGAAGAAATAGAAGATGAATATAAAGCAATTTTTGACAAAAGAACACTTTGTTTTATTGCTAGACTTGAAGAGTATAAGGGTTTGAAAAAGGTAATATCTACATTAAGTGAACTTAAAGAATACAATCTTTTGGTGCTTGGAAATGGTGATTTTAAATCATATTATGAATATGCAAAATATCTAGGTGTTGGAAATAGAGTATTCTATCTTGGATTTAAAAACAATCCATATAAGTATTTAAAGCATTGCTTTGCACTTGTTCTTCCATCTGAATTTGAAGGATTTGGACTTGTATTTTATGAAGCAAATGCTCTTGGAGTCCCAATTGTAGGAAGTGGTATTAAAGAAGCATTTGGTAAGCATAATGAATATGGTATTTGGGCATATACAAAAGATGAAATTATAAGTGCTATAAAATTATTAGAAAATCCTGATGCTTATAACTATTATAGAGAAATGGGACTTAAAAGAGTTGAAAATTTCAGGATTGACAAAATTGCAAGAGAGTATGAAAAGGTTTTTAAAGAATTAAGGTAATAAGCTTTAAAATTTCCAAAATGCACAATTGGCCAAATTGGCACAAAAAATATCCATTCAATGATTTTTATATTAACAAATTTTCTCCAAATGAACCTGGTGTATTTTATATTTTCAAATATGAAAACAATGAAATTGTATTCATAGGATATGCACAAAACTTAAAACTTGGACTTTTGAAAGTTTATGAAGGCAGTGTTAATTGCTTAAATGAACTAATAAACAAGGGTGAAAGACTGGGTTTTTCATTCTTTAAAGCCCAAAATCCAGAGCGTTTTTATTATCAGGTATTAGAAAGCTTTAATAAACTATATAAAACACTTCCAAAATGTCAAGGCTCTTAATTTTAGTACTTCTTATCTCTTGCTCAAATATAATTGATGTTGAAGTTTCAGATTATTTTCCATTTAAAAAGTACTCAACGTGGATATATTTGGATCAAAATAACAATCAATTTCAGCTATATGCAATTCAAAGCGATTCATTTTTCATAATTTTAGATTTTGAGGGTGATAGAGAATACTTAACTTATACAGGTGATATAGTTTTGATAAGAAGAACGATTGAGTATTCTCAATATGATCAGCTTATAAAAGCTTATGAAGGAGATTTACCATATTTTCCTTATCCATTTGTTAATGGTTTTAATAGAGAATACACAATCTCAGGAAGCGATTATATTGCAAAAACAACTATTAGTGTTCAAAGAGATAATTTAAGATATACGATAAATTACTATTACTTTGAACAAACACCAAATTCTAAAAAAACTATAAGAAGGATTTATACATTTTCACCTGATAGCTTCATAATCTATGCTCAAATTGGACCTGATACGATAATTTCGGGCAACTTTATAACTTATAAAGATGCCAAAATTTTAAAACTTAAAGAAATAATTGCAAGAAGTAATGAATGAAGTTTTAAAAATTCAAAAAATTTTAGATGATTTTAATATAGATGGATGGCTGCTTTATGACTTTCAAAATAGAAATTACATAGCTCAAAGGATTTTAAACATTAGTCCAAATGAACACTTTACAAGAAGGTGGTTTTACTTCATTCCAAGAAAAGGAGAACCTATAAAATTGTTATCAAAAGTTGAAAGTCATAAACTTGAACATCTCATTGGAAGGAAAGTTTTGTATTCAAGCTGGATTGAGATGGAAGAGAGACTTAGAGATATCCTAAAAAATTGCAAAATTATTGCTATGGAATATTCTAAAAGATGTTCAATTCCTTATTTATCTATAATAGATGCAGGTACTTTTGAAATTATAAAAGACTTAAATTTAGAAATTATTTCATCTTCAAATTTGGTTCAAATGTTTTCCTTGATTAGTGATAAGGAAATTGATAGTCATTATAAAGCAGGAGAAATTATAAAAAGTGTGCTATTTAAAACATTTGAGAATATAAAGCTCTTAAAAGATGAGTATTCTGCACAACAATTTATATATGAAGAGCTAATTAAAAATAATTTGACAACTGATGGAGACTTACCAATTTTTGCAGTTGCTGAAAATGCTTCAAATCCCCATTATTCTCCTAGCAAGGAAAAATTTAAGAAAATTGAATACAATAAACCATTTTTAATAGATATTTGGGCAAGACTAAATGAAGAAAATAGCATTTATTACGATATTACTTGGGTTGGATTTTATGGAAGCAAATTATCAGATGAATATAAGAAGGTTTTTGAAATTGTTAAAAGTGCAAGGGATCTGGCAGTTGAATTTATAAATAATAGATTAAGTAAAAATTTGGATGTTTACGGTTATGAAGTTGATGATATCGTAAGAAATTATATTAAACAGAATGGTTATGGAGATTATTTTGTTCACAGAACTGGACATTCAATTGGAAGAAATGTTCATTGGATAAATGTAAATTTGGATAATTTTGAAACACATGATGATAGAAAAATTCTTAATGGTTGTTTATTTTCAATAGAACCTGGAATTTATATTGATGGAAAGTTTGGTATTAGGCTTGAAATTAATGTTTATATTAGGGAAAATAAAGCCATTATAACCACGATTAAACAAGATGAAATCGTTCTAGTTTAAAAAGTGCTAAAAATAAATATCCAATTGCTCCAATTAAAACAATCGTAGAACCTGTTGGAATATCAAAAACATATGAAATTGAAATACCTAAAATCGTAAACAATAAAGCTATTAGTGATGAAAATATGATATTTTTTAGAACACCTTTAAATAATCTAAAACTTATAGCAGATGGTATTACTAAAAATGAAACTGCAAGTATAATGCCAAGCAATTTAACTGATAAAATAATTCCAAGTGAAAGGACTATAAAGAATAAATAATCGTATAGCTTAACATTTATGCCATTTGCACTTGCAAGCTCCTTATGAAATGCAATAAAAATAAGCTTTTTAAAAGTTATTAGAATGAAAATAATTACAAGGATTGAATATAACAAAAATAGAAAAAAATCCTGGTTAGTTATTAAGAATATGTTTCCAAATAAGTATGACCAAATGTCTTGATAATTTTTAGAAAATTTTGATAAAATTATTATTCCAATTGCCATAGATAGTGGATATAGAACACCTATAGATGTGCCTTCAGTTTGCTTATATGAACTTTGAACAATTAGAATTGATATTAAAATTGCAAAAATTGTAGCACTAATTAGAGGATTTATATCTAGTACAAGACCAATCGCAATTCCACCAAATACTGCATGTGATATACCTGTTCCTGCAAATTCCAAATTCCTTGAAACTACAAAAAATGATAAAATACCCAAAATTACTGATATTATACTAGCAAAAATGATAGCACTAATGACCATGAAAAACTACCTTCATTTCACTTCCATATAATCTATTCAGTAATTTTTCGCTTAATTTTGGTTCTCCATGATAGAACATAAACTTATTTAAGCATAAAACACTATCAGCTATTGTACTTACAACACCTATATCGTGGCTAACCATAATTATTGATATTTTGTATTCATCTCTTAATTTTTTAATAAGTTGATAAAATTCTTCTTGTGCATTTAGGTCAAGATTATTCGTAGGTTCATCTAATAGTAAAATTTTACTATTTGTTAAAATGCTTAATGCTATAAGTGTTCTTTGTTTTTGACCACCTGAAGCATTTTTAAACAATTCATTCTTATGTTCTAATAAGTTAAAAGTTCTTAACATTTCTTCAATTTTTGTTTTTTTTGCATTTGTGAAGAATTTAAGCATTTCATAGATTGTGATGGGAAGATTTGAAACATTTTCTACATTTTGAGGAAGATAACCAATTTTATAACCTTGCTTAACATAAATTTCACCTTCAAAGGGTACAATTTTCAAAATTGCTTTTAGAAGTGTTGTTTTACCACCACCATTTGGACCAATTACAAGAAGAATTTCACTTTCATTCAAACTAAAATTAATATCTTTTAGAATTTCTTTATTATTAAGCTTTACAGTTAAATTCTTTACTTGAAGAATTGACATAAATTCATCTAAAAATCGGCTTTAATACCCAGTACAAGGACAATAGCAAAAGAATTGAAAAATAAAGAACATCCATTAAGTTTCACTCCTTTGTAGATAATAGTAAAGGTTTATAATGTCAGTTGGTTTAATACCTGCAATCCTTAGGGCCTGTCCAAGTGTTTTTGGTCTATATTTAATAAGTTTATCTTTACCCTCATTTGATATGTTATTAACCAATGAGTAATCCAATTCATCAGGTATTATAATTTTCTCAACCTTTCTAAGTTTTTCCGCTTCTTCCAATAATCTCTTAATATAACCTTCATATTTAATCTCAATTTCAATTTTTTCAATCATTAGCTTATCTTCAACCTTACCATATCCCCATCTCAGAAAGTGTTCATATCTAACATTATTTCGCTTTAGTAGTTCATATAGCGTTATACTATCCTTAATTTCTGCTTCACCAATCTCTCTTAGTTTTTCATTTATTTCACTTGCCTTTATTCTCACTCCTTTTAATCTTTCAATTTCACTCTTTATAATATCAATCTTCTCTTTTATAAACTTATAATCTTCATATTTCAATAATCCAAGCTTATAGCCATATTCAGAAAGTCTATCATATGCATTATCCATTCTATGAATGAGTCTATATTCATTTCTTGCAGTTAGCATTCTATAAGGTTCATCTGCACCCTTTGTAATTAAATCATCTATTAAAACACCAATGTATCCATCTTGTCTTGTTAAATAAAATGGCTCTTTATTCATAGCTCTTAAACCTGCATTTATACCTGCAATTATGCCCTGTGCTGCCGCTTCTTCATATCCAGTTGTTCCATTTATTTGACCTGCCAAAAATAGATTTTCTAATTTCTTTGTTTCAAGCCAAGGATAAAGCTCCCTTGGATCTACGTAATCGTATTCAACTGCATATCCAGGTCTTAATATAATTGCATTTTCAAGTCCCGGAATTGTTCTTAACATTTCATATTGGACTTCAAGTGGTAACGATGTTGAAAATCCATTTAGATACCATTCATTAGTATCCCTTCCATCAGGTTCTAAAACAATTCTATGACTATTTACTTCCTTAAAGAATTCTGCAACCTTAGTCTCAAAGCTTGGACAATATCTTGGTCCTCTACTTCTTATTAGTCCATTATACATTGGTGCAAGGTGTAAATTTTTCATTACAATTTCATGTGTTCTCTCATTTGAATAAGTTACATAGCAGGGAATTTGCTGGATATTTAAATATGGATTTCTAAATGAAAATCCTCTTGGTGGATTGTCAGGTTCATCAATTTTTAATTTTGAAAAATCAATTGTTCTTCCATCTATTCTTGGAGATGTACCTGTTTTGAGTCTTGAAACATTGAATATTTCTCTTAATTGTTTTGAAAGTTCTATTGAAGCTGATTCTCCAAGTCTTCCTGCAAGCTTTGTATTATATCCTACATAAATTTTACCACCAAGAAATGTTCCTGTCGTAATAACTATTGCTTTTGAATAAAATTCATATCCAAGCGATGTTCTAAGACCTATAACCTTATATCCATCTAAAATTAAATTAACAACCTCCTCCTGAAATACTATTAAATTCTTAGTACTCATAACAACTCGCTTCATCCTCTCCCTATAAGCTTTCCTATCAACCTGAGCTCTTAGCGACCATACAGCAGGTCCTTTTCTGATATTTAACATTTTCGTAGATATTGCACATTCATCTGTTGCGACTGCTATCTCACCACCAAGTGCATCAATCTCCTTAATCAAATGAGCTTTTGCAATTCCACCCATTGCAGGATTACATGACATTTGACCAATTTTATCAATATCCAATGTTAACAATAATGTTTTCAAACCCATTCTACTACTAGCTAAACTTGCTTCTATCCCCGCATGACCTCCACCAACAACAATTACATCAAAATTCCTTTCTATCATAAAGTTCTATAATTTTAAAGTTCAATAATGCTCGGCGAGCATTTGGATTTAAGACACTTGTCCAACAAAACCCCTTACGGAAATAGAATTTTAGACAACCTAATACCCTCAGAGAATTTGCCTTAAACTTTTAAGCTATGCAGATTACTGAAAATAGAATAATTTTATCATATACTGATGATGGGGGTTCAATTACATTAGAAAATTATCTTAAAAAGGGTGGATATAGAGCGGTTAAAAAGGCTTTGGAGATGAAACCTGAGGAAGTGATTGAAGAAGTTAAGAAGTCAGGACTTAGAGGAAGGGGAGGGGCAGGTTTTCCAACGGGTCAAAAGTGGTCATTTGTTCCAAATGATGGTAATGAGCATTACCTTGTAATAAATGCAGATGAAGGGGAGCCTGGGACATTCAAAGATAGAGAAATACTTGAAAAGGCACCACATTTACTAATAGAAGGTGCAATTATCAGTGCATATGCAATTAGAGCAAATGAAGGGTTTATATATTTAAGAGCAGAATATATGTCTGCATTTAAAATTCTCAAGAATGCTATAAAGGAAGCATATGAAAATAAATTACTTGGTAAGAACATAGTTGGAAGCAATTTTTCATTTGATTTACATTTATATCCAGGAGCAGGTGCATATATTTGTGGTGAAGAAACTGCATTGTTAAATTCGTTGGAAGGCAAAAGAGGAATTCCAAGGTTAAAGCCACCATTTCCTGCAACAAAAGGTTTATATGGAAAGCCTACTGTTGTTAATAATGTTGAAACAATTTCAGCAATTCCTGTGATTATAAATAATGGTGGTGATTGGTATAGAAAGCTTGGAACAGATAAAAGTCCTGGTACAAAAATTTTTACAATTAGTGGGGCAGTTAAAGAACCAAAAGTTTGTGAATTTGAGCTTGGTAAAGTTACATTTAGACAAATGTTAGAATATGCAGGAGGATTAAGGGATGGTAGTAATTTTGTAGCATTAGTGCCAGGTGGCCTTTCTGCACCTGTATTAGTTGGTGATGAAATTGATATTCCTGCAACTTATGAGGATTGTGCTGCTAAAAATACAATGCTTGGAAGTGGAGCAATTATTGTAATTGATGATAAAATTCCACTTGTAAAAGTTATAAGAAGGTCAGTTCAGTTTTTTGCATTTGAGAGTTGTGGATGGTGTACACCTTGTAGAGATGGACTTGCTTGGGCAGTTAGAATTCTAAGGAAAATTGAACTTGGAAATGGCACAAAGGAAGACCTAGATAAACTATATGATATATGCAATTATATGAAGAGCAAAACATTCTGTGCACTTGGTGAAGGTGCTCAATGGATGCTAAGAGTTTATATTGAAAAATTCGGTGAGCGCATTCTTCAGATTTAAGAATGCATCTAATCTATTAGGATCAATTGGCTTATCTGAAGGAATTTTGAGTTTTAATGGATTTACTAATTTGCCATTTCTTCTCATCTCAAAATGTAAATGTGGTCCTGTTGAAAGACCTGTTGAACCAACATTACCAATATAGCTTCCAGCACTTACATATTGACCAACATTAACTGCAATTCTTGATAGATGTCCATAACGTGTTTCAAAACCCTTTGGATGTCTAATAATTACTACTTTACCATAACCTCCCTTCCATCCAGCAAAAACTACAACACCAGGACCTACTGAAAATACAGGTGTTCCATAGGGTGCTGCATAATCAATACCATGATGCATTCTATATTTCCTTAGGATTGGATGAAATCTAAGACCAATACCCGATGTTATTCTATAAACTTTAAGTGGAGAACGCAAAAACAACTTTGAGATTGCCTTACCATTCTCATCATAATATCTATCACCAAACCTTATTGCAGTCTTCTTACCAAGCCTTTTACTATAATAAATAGCATAAAGAACATTGCCATAACCTACCAATTTATCGCCATAATATAATTTCTCTACAACAATTAGGAAACTATCTCCACTTTCAGTTTCAACACTAAAATCAATATCCCAGGCAAAAATATCTGCAAACTTTATAACAAGTTCAGGTGTTTCATTAATTTTCAGAATTGAGTAATATAGATTATCTTCAATAATACCTTTAACTTTTTCAACTTTCTTTTGAATAAAGCCTCTTTTAAATTCAACATTTTTTATTGTATCCTTTAGCATTATATTTAGAATGTTAAAGTTCTTCTTAATTGTAATGAAAATTGTACTATCTTCTGAAAATTTAATTATTAGACTATCATTATTCTTAAAGCTTTTTTCATCAAAATAGTGTTTAATTGTTTCAACTGCCAAATATGCTCTTTTGTTATCAATTCCACACCTTGTAAAGATATTCCAAATTGGCTCATTTATAGCAAAACTATATACCCATAAAAAATTATGCATTTTGGATTATATTTGATAATTTTAAAGCAGATAATTTTGCTTTAAAATTTTGAAAATGTTTTTGTTTCTTATATCATCAATTCTTAGGATTGATATAGAGGGACCAATAACACCAATTACTTCAAGCTACATTAAAAGAGCATTTAAGACAGCTAATGAGAAGAACTATGAATACATCTTAATGGTTATAAATACACCTGGTGGTCTTGAAAGTGCTATGCGAGAAATAGTTAAAGAAATTCTCAATTCAAGGATTAAGGTTATTGCTTATGTTTATCCAAGCGGAGCTAGAGCTGCATCAGCAGGCGTTTTTATAGTCCTTTCAGCGCATATAACCGCTATGGCAAAAGGAACTAATATGGGTTCTGCAAGTCCTGTTTCATTAACTGGTGGATTAGATACAGTAATGCAAAAGAAAGTTATGAATGATGCAAATGCATTTTTAAAAAGTATTCTAAAAACAAGAAACAAACCTGAGTTCTGGTCGGATAGCTTTGTAATTTATGCCAAGTCATATTCATCAGATCAGCTTAAAAATTTTGGACTTATAGATTATTTAGTAAATGATATAAACTCACTTCTTGATAGTATTGGTGTTAAAAATAAGATAATTGATAAGTTTGAAATGACATTTAGAGAAAAGATATTACAAAAAATTGCTGACCCTAATATAGCTTATTTCCTTTTAATCATAGGTCTTTATGGTATTATTTTTGAGCTTGCAAGTCCCGGATGGGGTATTTCTGGAACAATTGGTGTAATATCACTGCTATTAGCACTCTTTGCATTGCAAGTTTTAAGTGCAAATTTAGTTGGACTTCTACTTATAATAATTGCATTTATATTGTTCCTTGCAGAAGTTAAACTTCAGTCAGGTGGTCTTCTAGCAATAGGTGGAACAATTTCATTTATAATAGGTTCCTTGATGTTATTTGATATTTCAAATCCACAAATTAGAATTTCAATTATAAGTATTATTATTGCAACAATACTTACACTTATATTCTTTTTTGTAATTATTTCATTTGCTATAAAAGCATTAAGAAGGAAACCTCAAACTGGTACAGAATCTTTAATTGGTAAAATGGCAGATGCAATTGAAGATTTTCAAAATAAAGAAGGTAGGGTTATGCTACTTGGTGAAATTTGGTTTGCATATAGTGATGATGAAATAAAAAAAGGTGATAGAGTTGAGGTAATTGCATTAGAAGGTTTGAGATTGAAAGTTAGGAAGACCAACTAGTTCTTAATGTTTCTTCAATGCCAAGAATTTCTATAATTTCTTTACCTTCCTTATAGAACTTTTTAAGCTTTTCTTCTATCCAATCACCACCTATAAATGTCTTAAGCTCACTTAGAGCATTAGCAGTTACTTCTATTATTGCTTCAAGAATCAAATAGGTATGCTTTTCCATAGATATAACTCTAAATATACCATCTTTTACAGTTATTAAGCTTGAAAATTCACTCTCTTTCAGAACTTTTTCAAATGCTTTTTGGGCAGCTTTCTTTCCAACTTTATTAGCAATATCAATCATAAGCTTATTCCATGCATTTATAAATTCTTCAAGCTCTTCTTTTGTAGGAATTTTAAGCCCATATTTTAATAGTTCACCTTCAGGTAGTTTTCCAAATTTATAAATTTTTGCAAACTTTAAATCTAATGTTGTTGGAAGTTCAACTGATTTAATTACATCATCAATTTTTAAAATTTCACCAATTTCTCCCATCTCAAAATCTATTAAAATTCTCAAATCTCCATCAATCCAAACAACTCCATTAAACAAACTAATTTTACTATCTTCAATTAAGTCTTCAATGCTAATAAGTCTAGCATCCACACCTGAAATTAAGGTTTTGTTTATAAATAGTGAAATGATAGAATATGCGATATTTTTCTCAAGACTATAAACTGCCATTTGACCACCGCTCTCCATCATTTCTCTTAAAATGTAGTAATTTTTTACTTTCTGACTTGGTGGAAAGCCTCCAAAACCTTGTAAAATTCTCCCTTTATAAAATAGTAAGATATTTCCTGATGGTTTAATTTTGACAAAGCCACTTAAATTTGCATCTTGAATATCTCCTAAAACCTCCTCAAAAGATTCTATACCACTATCTAATATCATATAAGGTAGAATTCGTATTGTTTTTGGCATTTCTGTTAAGATAGTTTTTCTAGTTAGTTCCTCTTTCTTCTCTATTCCATATTCAATGTCAGGCATTTTTGAAAATGTTTCCTTGTCTTTTTCATTCAAAGCCTTAATTAAACATGTTCCCAAACCCCATATTCTTAACTTTTCTAATTCACCCTTACCATATCCCCATGTGCTATCTATGTGCTTTATCTTGCCCTCAATAAAAATAACCCTAACTACACCACCATTTGGACCCAAAAATACTAAAGAACCCGTAAATTGTTCATTTATAGCCTTTTCCAAAATTTTTTCAAAGTTAGCTTGTATATATTTTTGTGCCATACTTTAAGCCTCCAAGTTTTTGCATATTATACATATTATAATAATAGCCTCCAAGTTCAAGAAGTTCTTCATGTGTTCCTTCTTCCCTTATCCTTCCATTTTCAATCACTAGGATATGATCACAATCCATAATTGCAGATATTTTATGAGAAACTATAATAGTTGTTAAATCTTTTATATATTCATTTAAATTTCTTAAAATTTTATTTTCAGTTTCGTTATCAACTGCGGAAAGTGTATCATCAAGTAGTAGAATTTTTGGTTTTTTGATTAATGCTCTTGCAAGTGCAAGCCTTTGCTTTTGACCACCACTTAGCGTAATACCCCGCTCTCCAATCATTGTATCAAGTTTATTTGGAAACTTTTCTATATCTTTTTTAACATCTGCAATTTCAAGCACTTCCCAAATTTCATCATCAGTTGCATCTGGTTTGCCAATTAAAATATTTTCTCTAATTGTTGCAGAAAACAAAAAACTTTCCTGTGGTACATAACCTATGTATTTCCTCAAAGTATAAACATCCCAATCATTAATATCTACACGATCTATAAATATCATACCATATTGAACATTATAAAGTCGTAGTAAAAGCTTTAATATAGTAGATTTTCCACTCCCTATTTTACCAATTATACCAAGTCTTTCACCTTTTTTGAGTTTGAAACTAATACCATCAAGAACAATTTTATCTCCATAAGCAAATTTCAAGTTTATAACATCAATATCTCCTATTACTTCTCCTTTATAACTATTTTCTTTTGATAGAATTTGAGGTTTCTCATTTAAGAGCTCTTTAACCCTTTCATATGAAGCACTTGCTCTTTGAAATAGATTTATGCCCCATCCTATACCAAGCATTGGCCAAACTAACATGTTCAAATATGCAAAAAATGCTGTAAGTTGTCCAATTGTAATTTCACCTTTAATTGCCCAATATCCACCAACTACTAGAACTATAACAATAGATAAAGCAGACAAAACCCTTATCATTGGTTCATATAATCCCCAACTTCTTGCTAAATCCATATTGGCTTTTAAGTACTTCAAGCTTTCTCTTTTAAAGTTTCTTGAAAATTCTTCTTCTCTTGAATATGCCTTTATAACATTTATTCCTTCAAATGTTTCTCTTGCTTTTTCTGATAGCTCTCCAAATATATCTTGAACTTTCCTGAATTTTTCATATATTAAATTTCCAAAGATAAATGAAATTGGTGCAAGTAAAATTAAAGGGATTATACTAATTAGTGTAAGTTTGTATGAAATAAAGAGCATAGCTATTATTGAGAATGATGTATAAGTTATAGCATCTTGAATTGCAACAAAACCCATAGAAAGCGCCATTCTGATTGCTTCTAAGTCATTAGTTGCCTTTGACATTATATCGCCTGTTTTTGCATTGTTGAAATATCCTAAATGTAATTTTAGAATATGAGCATATATCTTTTCTCTTAATTCTCGTTCAATTTCCCTTGCAGCACCAACTATAAAATATCTCCAAAAGAATCTTAAAAATGCTATAATAAGTGCAATTGATAATAAAATTAAGAAGTAGTTGAAAAGCTCCCTTGATGTGATTTCAAATTTTGCAATTTTATCAATTACATTTGCTATAATAAGTGGAACTATAAGTTGTCCTAAATCTACAATTAAAAGCACAATTATCCCTAAGATATACTTTTTCCATTTTAATTTGATAAGTTTAAGCATAAAAATCTATTCTTCAAGTTCCCTCTTTAATCTCCTAAGCCATCTTCTCCTTGCTGCAATAAGTTCCCTTTTCTTAACTTCAGATGGCTTTTCATATACCATGGCTTTTTTAGCATCTTGCAAAATCCCTTCTTTTGTTACAACTTTTCTAAATCTCCTTATTAAACTTTCAAAACTTTCACCCTCTCTTAAAGTTACACCAGCCATACCTCTTTAACCTCCTTTATTTTTAGCCTGGTGGCCATGAAAATTTTCTACCTCCTAAAAGATGTATATGTAAATGATAGATTGTTTGAAAAGCATCAGGTCCACAGTTATTAACTAATCTAAAAGAAGCTAAATTAAGTATTTTTGCAACTTCCTTTATAGAACTAAAAATTGCATTTATAATTTCAATATCATCAAGATCTAAAATTGTAGGTATATGTTTTTTTGGAATAATGAGAATGTGATAAGGTGCTTGTGGATTAATATCTTTAATAGCAATAACTTTATCATTTTCATAAACTTTATCTGCTTTTATTTCACCATTTATAATTTTACAGAACACACAATCATTCATATTAGATTTGAAAATTTTAAAGCCTTTAAACTTTTCATATGACAAAAAGAGATTATTTATCTGTTCTTGACCTTTCAATAGATGAGACAAAGGAAGTTATAAGGCAAGGTTATGAGTTTAAAAGGAATTTCAGAAAAGGTATATACTTTGATAATGTACTCAAAAATAAAACAATTGCACTTATATTTGAGAAACCTTCACTTAGGACAATTGCTACATTTCAAATTGCAATTAATCAACTTGGTGGTTATGCTTTATATTTAGAGCATCAAAGTGTAAGAATGGGTCAAAGGGAACCTGTTAAGGATGTTGCAAGGAACTTAGATAGATGGGTAAATGGGATTGTTTCAAGAGTATATTCTCATAATACACTAATTGAAATTTCAAAATATGCTAGCATACCTGTTATAAATGCTCTATCTGACTTAGAACATCCTTGCCAAGCATTAGCTGATTTTCTAACAATTTTTGAAATTACTAACTTTTCAAATGATTTTACACTTGCATTTATAGGTGATGGAAATAATGTTTGTCATTCTTTAATGTTAATGTCTGCATATTTTGGAAATAGATTTATTTGGGCAGGCCCTAAAGGATATGAGCCAAATAAAGAAATTGTAAATAAAGCCTTTGAAATATCAAAGAGAACATCTGCTAAAATTGAACTTACAAATAACTTAAATTATGCAATTGAAAATGGTAATTTTATATATACTGATGTTTGGGCAAGTATGGGACAAGAAAGTGAAGTAGAAGAAAGAAAGAAAATATTTAAAAATTATCAATTGAATAGTGAAATTTTAAAGAATGCTCCTAAAGATTACAAAATTATGCATTGCCTTCCTGCACATAGAGGTGAAGAAATTACTGATGATGTTATTGAAAGTGAAAATTCAATTGTATTTGAGCAAGCTGAAAATAGACTACATGCACAAAAGGGATTATTAGCATTACTATACGCTAAATAAAATAAATTTTGCTCTTAATCGCTCCACATCTATTATTTTCTTAACATCTAAAACTGCCCTCTCTAAATCATCATTTAATACCCAATAATCATATTCCCATCTATAATTTATCTCAGTATCTATCAAGGAGATACGCTTTTGAAGTTCATTCTCTTTCAAATCCCCCCTCTTTCTTAATCTTTCAATTAAAATATCTTTACTTGGTGGTATCAAAAATACACTAATAACTCTTCCTCTAAAATTCCTTTCAATTCTTCTCTTTCCTTGAACATCTATATCCATAATAATATCCTTATTTTTGTTCATATTTTCAAGTATTGGTTTTTTTGGTGTTCCATAAAATTTACCATAAATCTCAGCCCATTCCAAAAGTTCATCATTTTCAACCATTTTTAAAAATTCATCTTCAGTTAAAAATATATAATCAATACCATTTACTTCATTCTTTCTTTTTTCTCTTGTTGTTGCAGAAACTGAATAAAATAAGTTATTATCTAATTCTAATAAACGCTTACAAATTGTAGTTTTACCACTTCCAGATGGACCTGAGATTATTAAGATGAAATTTTGATGTTTCATAATTTAGGACCAGCTTCAATAATATCCCTACTTATTTCAAACTTCTTAATATTATCTAAAAACATATTTGCTAATTTTTTGGCATGTTCAAAGTAATCCATTTCTTTCCAGTTATTTTGTGGATAAAATATCCAATCAGGAATACCTTCAATTTTCTTTGGAACTAATAATCCAAATATAGGAAATTCATAAAATTCAGCTTTTCCATCATTTATAGCCCAATTTATCATCTTTCTAGTGTAATCTATATCAATACGCTTTCCAATACCATAAGGTCCTCCAAACCATCCTGTATTAACAAGCCAGATATTAGGTTTATGTTTTTCAATTTTTTCAGCAAGCATTTTAGCATACAAAAGTGGTTTATGGACAAGGAATGGAGCACCAAAGCAAGCAGAGAATGTTGCAGTTGGCTCTTTAATACCTCTTTCTGTTCCTGCAAGTTTAGCAGTATATCCAGATAAGAAGTAAAATAGGGCTTGTTCTTTTGTTAATTTGGCAATTGGGGGTAGAATACCAAATGCATCTGCAGATAGGAAGAATATATTTCGTGGATGTCCAGCCTTACCAATTAACTCAACATTATCTAAAAATTCAATAGGATAGCTTGACCTTGTATTTTCAGTTTTCAAATCACTATCAAAATCTACACTTCTATCATCTTTCAAAACAACATTTTCAAGTATAGCACCAAATCTTGTAGAAGCTTTGTATATTCCAGGTTCTTTCTCTTTTGAAATTTTAATAACTTTTGCATAACATCCACCTTCAAAATTAAAAATACCATCCTCTGACCATCCATGCTCATCATCACCTATTAAAGGACGCTCTGGATCAGTAGAAAGTGATGTTTTACCTGTTCCTGAAAGTCCAAAAAATAATGCACTATCCCTATACTTTCCAACATTTGCACCACAATGCATAGAGAGAATACCTATTTTTGGATAATAGTAATTTAAAAATGTAAATACTGATTTCTTGATTTCACCTGCATAACTTGTCCCACCAATTAAAATGATTTTTTTTGTCAAATGAAGAATTATAAATACTTCACTTCTTGTTTTGTGAATTTCAGGTTTTGCTTTAAAGTTTGGAGCATGATAGATTGTAATATCAGCTTCGGAATTCAATAATTCGTTCGTATTAGGTCTAATAAATATATTCCTTGCAAATAGTGCATGCCAAGGACTTTCTGTATAAATTCTCAATTTCAATCTATATTTCATATCTGCCCCAACAAACAAATCTTGAATATAAACCTCATTTGAATTTAAATAATTTTTTACTTCATTTAGCAATCTATTGAATTTATCCTCATCAAATGGTTGATTAACTTCACCCCACCAAACATAATCCTTTGTTTCATTTTCATAGACAATAAATTTATCTTTTGGTGACCTACCTGTGTATGGTGTTGTATCAACTACAAGTGAGCCATCATTTGAAATTAATGCTAAATTTTTCTTTATTGATTCTTCATAAAGCTCAGCTACACTCAAGTTTTCTTTCATAGTTCAAAATTTTAAAGCCTTTCTATTTATCTCTTACAATTGAGCTATATACTGAACTTGGATAATTTTCCATAAGCTCATCTTTATAATTTTTTAATTTGGTCAAGATATACAATTTATACAATGCAAATGGCCTAATCCAACTATCTTTTGAAACATTTAAATAGTAATTTTTAGCTTTTTCTATTTCCTTTTTCCTTTCATAATACATAGCATATGCAAGATTTTCAAGGTCTTTGTCCTCAAGTTTTCTATTTTCACCTTTTAAGATATAAAAGAAATTCAAAGCTATTTGACTTTCATAAGTATTCAAAATTTCAATGTAAAAAGCTATATCATTATCTATATTCCTTGCTTTTGGAAATGTTCTTTTGAAATAAACTACTACACTTTCAGGCGATTTTGTATATAAATATGACAAAAAGCACTCTTTGTAAAAGTCATTTTGACAATATCTTATAACATCGTTATACTTTTTAAGCTCAAATAATGACATTATTATTTTTATTGTATCATTTGTAAGTTTAAGTGATTTTTGATAATCACCTATTTTTATATAACATTCTGCTGAAACTTCTGGCTCTAACTTCTCTAAAATTCTTGCACAATTTTCATAATCCCCAATATTATATAAACTAAGACCATATAATTTTTTTGAAAAGTTATCATTCTTGTTTTTCAATAGCTCAATTACTTTACTGTAATTTCCATTTTCATAATAGCTATTTGCAATTGTAATAGTATCTGAACTTGAGCTTGCATATTTTAAAGCCATTTCAAATTTGTTGTCAGTTAAAAGAAATCTAAAAATTGCTTTTTTAAACACTTTATCATTTTTATATTTTTCAAATTCTCTATAAATTCTACTTCCAAAGCTACTATAAAGTCTTATTAGTTGATAGTAAATATAATTCTCATCCTTTGATTTTGAAAGTTCATAGATTGCATTATTTAAATCGTCCTTCCTATAATAGTATTCAAATGCTTCATTTATCATAATCTCATCATTTGAAAGAATATTCCTTGCCATTTTAATTACAATACCTTCATCCACATTATATTTTAAGAATAAATAATAGGCTTTTAGAAATTCCTGCTCAGTTTTTAAACTCTTTAGCTCTTCTATTGCCATGTTAATTTGATTTTTTTTCAAATAACTTTCAATTTTACCAATATCAAGCATTAGAATTAGCAACATAGCTATAAAACCTCTTATGTATTATTCCTTTAATTCTTACCTTACTATCCAAAAGCTCTTCCTCTTCTACCAAAGCAAATCGTTTAATTTTTGAATAAAGAGTATAATTTTCAGTGATTATTTCAAATTCTAAAAACTGTCTAAGTAGCATCTCTTTAATTTTAGTCAATAGTTCATTAATACCAATTTTAAGCTTTGCAGATATAAAAACACTATCTTGATACATTTCTTTAAACCTTAAAACTTGATTTTTGTCCAAAATTAAGTCAATTTTATTAAATACCATAATTTTTGGCTTATCTTCAAGCCCCATCTCTCTTAGAATTTTTTCAACAGTTTCAATATGTTCATTTACATTTGGATGTGATATATCTATTACATGCAAAATTAAGTCAGCATCCTCTATGACTGATAATGTAGCTTTAAATGATGCAATAAGATTTGGTGGTAAGTCTCTAATGAAACCAACAGTATCAGATATAACTACTTTATATGGAATACCTTCAATTCTCAAAGCTCTTGTTGTTGCATCAAGAGTTGCAAATAATTTATCATCTACATAGACATTAGCATTTGTTAAAAGATTCATAAGTGTAGATTTTCCAACATTTGTATAACCTACAAGTGATATTTTTATAAATTCTCTTCTACTTTCCTTTTGTATTTCCTTTGTTCTTTCAATATCTTTAAGCTTTTCATTTAAACGTCTAATTCTTTCTCTTATTCTTCTTCTTTCATTCTCAAGCAATTGCTCACCAGGTCCTCTTGTTCCTGGAACACCTGCAAGTCTTGAAAGTGATATTTCCTTACTCAAACCTACTAAATGTGTTAATTGATATTGCCAATAAGCTATCTCTACTTGTATTTTTGCAGATGATGTCCTTGCTCTTTTTCTAAATATCTCAATTATTAGCTCAGTCCTATCTATAATTTTCCTATTTATGGTCTTTTCTAAATTCCTCTTTTGTATTGGTGTTAATTCATTATCAAATATAACTGCATCTATATTATATTTTTGGCAAATTTCCTTTATTTCATAGACTTTACCTTTGCCGATCAAATAGGCTGGATCAGGATTTTCTCTAATTTGTAAGAATTTTTCAAATACTTCAAATTCTGCTGATTTTGTAAGTTCTTCCAATTCTTCCAGTCTATCAAGTCCCCTCCACCTATCTTTATTATTTCTTATAAGTGATATAAGAATCGCTTTCAAGCTTTTAATTTAATATCATCTACTTCTATTATTGGTTCCTTATCCTTATCTATAACTTCCTTAGTAATAATAACTCTTCTAACACCTTTCATACTAGGTATTTTAAACATCCATTCCATCAAAACATCTTCCAAAATTGACCTTAGTCCTCTTGCTCCAACACCTCTTTTTTGTGCAATTTCTGCAATTCTCTTTATTGCATCTTCCGTAAATATAAGCTCAATACCTTCAATTTCAAAAAGCTTCTGATATTGTCTGATTATTGCATTCTTTGGTTCTACCAAAATCCTTTCAAGCATACTAGTATCCAATGGATCAAAAACCGCTATAACAGGTAATCTTCCAACCATTTCAGGAATAATTCCATACTTTATCAAATCTTCTGGCTCGATATAGTGTAAGACTTCACTATCTGAAATCTTTTTAAGTTCTTTCATAAATCCAATTTGCCTCTTACCAAGCCTAGATTTAATGATCTCTGCAATTCCATCAAATGCACCTCCCATCAAAAATAAGATATTGGTAGTGTCAAGTTGAATATAGGATTGTTCTGGGTGTTTTCTACCACCTTGTGGAGGAATATTTGCAATTGTTCCTTCTACAATTTTAAGAAGTGCTTGCTGAACACCCTCACCACCTACATCCCTTGTAATAGATGGATTATCTCCTTTCCTTGAAAGTTTATCAAATTCATCAAGATATACAATTCCAACCTTTGCAAGTTCTAAATTATAGTTTGCATTCTGGACAAGCCTAAGAAGTATATTCTCAACATCCTCTCCAACATATCCTGCTTCCGTTAATGGTGTAGCATCGTATATAGCAAATGGGACTTTAAGTAGCTTTGCTAATGTTTTTGCCATCAATGTTTTCCCAACACCTGTTGGTCCAATCATAAGGATATTGGATTTTTCAATTTCAACATCTCTAAATTTAGTGCCATATTTAATCCTTTTGTAATGATTATATACTGCAACCGATATAATTTTCTTAGCTTTTTCCTGTCCAATTATATATTGGTCTAAAAATGATTTAATTTCGCTTGGTGTAGGTAAATTATATGAAACTTCTTCAATCTCAATTTCATTATCATTAACAATTTCATATGCAAGCTCAATACAATCCTTGCAAATATACGCACTATTACCCCCTATTAATCTTCCAACTTCACTCTCATACCTACCACAAAATGAACATCTTAGTTCAGAAAATTTTCTTTTATTCATTCCTAAAAGTTTAAAGCTTATATCTTAGATATTACTCAAACTTTAAAATTTTCAAAATAAAATATGAGAAGCTATAAATTGAAAGTTCTTGTTCGCTTAAAGGACAGTCTATTTGATCCACAAGGCAAAGTTGTAGAGGATATTATAAAACAAAAGCATATAGATGTTAAGGATGTTAGAGTTGGAAAGTTTATAACATTTAAAATAAGTGCAAATAGTAAGGAAGAAGCTATTAAAATTGTAAATACTGAACTTTCAAATTTATTTATAAATCCTGTAATTGAAGTAATGGATATTAAATTAGATGAAGAGAACTTATCATTATTTGTTGATTTATATGAGCTTACAATGGCTTATAGCTATTTTAAATCAAATAGGAATGAAATTTCAACATTTGAATTATTCGTAAGGAATTTTCCTGAAAATAGAAATTTTTTAGTAAGTGCAGGTATTGACGATATTATTAAAATTATTTCAGAGTTCCATTTTAATGATGATGATTTGGACTATTTAAGGAGTTTAAATTTATTTTCTGATGATTTCTTGGATTATTTGAAGCATTTTAGATTTAAAGGGGATGTTTGGGCAATACCAAGTGGCCAGATTTACTTTCCAAATGAACCTGTAATTAGAATAACAGCAGATAGAATTTCCGCTCAAATTTTAGAAACAATTTTATTAAATCAATTTAATTTTCAATCTATGATTGCAAGCAAATGTGCAAGAATTAGATTAGCAAGTAAGGGAATTCCTTGTGTTGATTTTTCACCAAGGAGAGACCATGGAATTGACAGTTCTTTAAAAGTTGCAAAAGTAAGTTATATTTGTGGATTTATTGGAACTTCAAATGTTCTCGCAGGCAAAATTTATAATATCCCTGTTTATGGAACTATGGCACATTCATATATTATGAGCTTTGATGATGAAGAAGAAGCATTCAGAGAATTTTTAAAGTGTTATAAAGAGCCAATTCTTTTAATTGATACATATGATACAATTGAAGGAGCAAAGAAAGTCTTAAAATTATTAAAGGAAGGATATAAAATAAGGGGTGTTAGAATTGATAGTGGTGATTTAGTAAATTTAAGTAAAAAAGTTAGAGAATTATTTCTTAATGAAGGATTTGATGTTAAAATTTTCCTTTCAGGTGATTTAGATGAATATGTAATTGATGATATATTAAATAAAGGAGCAATTGCAGATGCATTTGGTATTGGAACAAAGATGGGGACAAGTTCAGATGCACCATATTTAAATGGTGTATATAAACTAGTAGAGGATGAATTTGGCATGAAAATTAAAACATCACCTGGTAAGATTACACTTCCTGGTAAAAAGCAAGTTTATAGAATTTATAAAAATGGAATTATGCAGAAAGATATTATTGCATTTGAAGATGAAAACATTAAAGGAGAACCAATTCTTGTTAAATACATAGAAAATGGAAAAGTTATATACAATGAGGATTTGGAAGATGCAAGAGATCGATTTAATCAAAACTTTTCAACACTTCCTAACTATCTAAAAACTATCAAAAAGAGTGATTTAGAATATCCTCTAGAAATTAGTGAAAAATTAAGAAAGGCACTTGAAAATTTAAAAGAAAGGCATTAAAACATGTTTCCAATACCAAAATATAAGAATAAATCTTTTGGTAAAATTCTTGAATTTGGATTTAGAGCAAAATCAAATCTAATGGGAATGAGGTTAATATAAAATCGTATTCCTATACCATATCCACTATAAACACTTTTATTAAAAATTTCCTTGATCTTATTTGATGTAATGGCAAAATCATAGAAGAAAACAATAGAAAATAAATTATGAAATCTCCATCTATATTCAAAATTTCCATTTACATAATGATTTGAAGCAGGATTTAGATCATCAAATGGTTCCCCAATTGAATTATTTAAATAACCTCTTACACTTCCATCGCCACCAAGAAAGAATTTTTCACTATATGGAATATCACTTCCAAATATCTGACCCATTCTTAATCTAAATGCAAAGCTGTAAAAGTATTTAGCATAGACTTTGGTTAGTTTTGTAAATTTTGCTTGTCCAAATGCTTCTGAAATGCTTAAATTTGCCAAAAATCCACTCTTTGCATCTAAATAATTATTTCTATCATCATAAACTGCTCTTTGAGAAAATGTTAATATGAACCTACTTTCTTCATATCCAATTGTAATACTTTTTTTAAGAGATATACCAATTGCACTATAGAAGAATCTTGAAAATTGTCTTAGAATTTCGCTATTTAAACTAATTTCCTCTATTTTTCCAAAATCCTCAAATTGACCCAATTGTCCATGTTTCGTATAAGTTAAACTTGCATTTAAAACCAAATTGCTTATATCTAAAAGATATCGTTCTCTATAATTTAGATTGATAATTCTATCATTCAAAAGTATGCGTTTATTAGAATAGCTAAATAATCCACTTGTGCTTATTTCCAAGTTTTGAACATTACCAAATATATTCAAATGCCCTATTAATAATCTTAAATTTAAAAAGTAAGGATATGTTAAACCTGTATTAGTTTCAAGATATCTTTGAGGAGCTTCTTCTACATAGAAGACAAGAATGCTATCACTTTCAATTTTATAATTTACACTTTTAAATAATCTTAATGAGTATAATTTTTGAACTGATTCAATAATTTTGTTGTAATTAAAGTATTCATTAGGCTTTATTGTAATCTCTTTAAAGAATATAGCATCTCTAACATTGTTATTGTTGTCAATTCTTATTGATTTTATTAAAACTCTATTACCAGCACTTATTTTCTCTTTTAAAATCAAAAAACTATCTTCTATAAAGTTGGTATCCCTCTCAACTTTAATGAAAGGGAAACCACTGTTATAGTAAAGGTAATATATGTTATTTTCAAAGTTATTTATAAATTCATCCGAATATGGTAATGGCATCTTCTTGGGTAACAAATAAATCAAGCTATCTAAAATAATATCACCTTCAAATTCAATTTTGCTAATATAAAATCTTGGGCCTTCATTTATCTTTATTTCAACCAATACATTACCCATCCCTAAGAACTTATAGCCATAGTCTATCTTTACATTAAAAAATCCAATTGAATAGTATTTGCTATATAATCTTGAAATTGCACTTTTTAGCTTAACTCTGCTAAATTCACTCCCCTTTTTAATTTTTAATGTTTCAAATACTTCTTTTTTTGATAAACTCTTATAACCCTCAACTTTAATATCTGCTACTTTTAGAACTTGTGCTATTATTAAACTAAGCAGCTTTTTCCCTTTGAGATAAATTTTCTTTTAATGAACTTAAAATATCTTTTATTTCCTCTTCTATTTGCTCTTCTTCAACCTCTTTAAGCCTTATAATTCTTTCAACTTGAGGTAATTTTTCAATTTCATCCGCCTCTATATATTCCTTTTCAATACCCTCTTTTAGAATGTTATAAAAATCATATATGGCTTTCATCATCAAGAATTGCTTTTTAAGAGAACAACTTGCATCAAGAGGATTGAATGCATTTTGTTGTAAATATCCAAACCTTATAATTTTTCCAATTTCAAGTATTAGCCTTTCCATCTCTTGCAGCGCATCAGGTCCTATTAGTTGAACAATATCTTGTAATTCTGCTTCCTTTTGAAGAATACTACTTATAAAATTCCTTAATTCACTCCATCTCTCATTTACATTTTCCTTATACCATTTTTCAATTAGTGGATAATAAAGTGTATAACTTCTTAGCCAATTTATTGCAGGATAATGTCTTCTTCTTGCAAGGTTTGAGTCAAGTGCCCAAAATGCACCAACTACTCTTAATGTTGATTGTGTAACAGGCTCTGAATAGTCACCACCTTGTGGTGATACTGCACCAACTGCTGTAACAGAACCTTCTAAGTTACTTAATGTTTTGACTCTACCTGTTCTTTCATAGAATGCTGCAAGTTTTGATGACAAATAAGTTGGATAACCTTCTTCACCAGGCATCTCTTCAAGTCTTGAAGATAGCTCCCTTAGTGCTTCTGCCCATCTACTTGTAGAATCTGCCAATAGCAATACATTATAGCCCATATCTCTGTAATACTCCGCAAGCGTTATTCCTGTATAAATGGAAGCTTCCCTTGCTGCAACGGGCATGTTTGATGTATTTACTACAAGTATTGTTCTATCCATTAAGGGAGCACCAGGCCTTGATGGATCCTCCAAGTGTGGGAATTCAGTAAGAACTTCAGTCATCTCATTTCCTCGTTCACCACATCCAATATAAACTACAATATCAATTAGGGCATATTTTGCAAGTGTTTGCTCTGTTACAGTTTTGCCTGTTCCAAACCCACCAGGTAATCCAGCATTTCCACCAAGCGCAATAGGGAATAATGTATCAAGTATTCTTTGACCTGTTAATAGCGGGATTACTGGAAGCTCCTTTCTAATTACAGGTCTTGGTATTCTAACAGGCCATTTATGTGAAAGTGAAACATTATATTCTTTCTTATTTTTATCACTTTTTAAAATTGCAATTTTATCCTTAACTGTAAATTCCCCCTCTTTTATATCTACAACTGTAAAAACTTCCTCTAAATCTTCTTTTGATAGTTCAGTTTTACCTGTTAGGTTTGGAGGAATTGTTACTCTGTGAGTAATTGATGGTGTTTCTTGTACCTCACCTATTATGTATCCTAATTTTACTTTATCTCCAACCTTTACTATTGGTTTAAAGTACCACTTTTTATTATAATCCAATGCAGGAATATCTATACCTCTCCTAATGAAAGCACCTACTTTGTCCATGATAACATTCAATGGTCTTTGAATTCCATCAAATGCTTGTCCCAATAATCCTGGTCCAAGTTCAACTGCAAGTGATTCGTTTGTTCTTTCGATTGGCTCTCCTACAAACAGTCCAGATGTATCCTCATAAACTTGAATGTATGCAGTATCACCCTTTAATCTTATAATTTCACCAACTAATTTTTCTTTTCCAACCTTAACAATTTCGTTCATTCTTGCACCCTTAAGTCCTTTCCCTACAACAAGAACCCCTGCTATTCTTGTAATTTCAGCCATAGCGAAAATTTTAAAGTAGAGCTATTCTACGTTCAATAACTTCTTTAAGATCTCATAATGTATTTTTATTTCTTCATCATCAGGTTTTTGACTATATGCTCTTTGTATATATTTAAATGCTTCTTCATAATCACCCTTTTTAAATAATGCCCATCCAAATGAGTCCAAAATTGAGGGGTCGGTTGGATTTAGTTCAATAGCCTTTCTTAATAGTTCAAAACCCTTCTCAATATCTATATTTTCATTTACAAGTAAATATCCATAATTGTTATAAAGTATTGATGCAAAATTTAAGATATTTTTATTTGTAGTGGTATCTACAATATTTTGAATGATTTTAACTGCATTTTCATAGTAATATATAGCTTCTTTATACATTCCACTTTTATTATAATCTTCTGCAAGTTCAAAATATGCTTGATAATCAGAGGGTTTTCTTTGGATATATGCTTTTAAAATTTCTCTTGCTTTTAGTGAATTATTATTTCTTTTGTAGAAGTTTGCTAAATCTCTATATCGTTTTAAATTCTCTCTATCATGATAAAGTGCTAGTTTTAGATATTTTTCAGCCATCTTTAATTTTCCTTGACTTTCAAATCCATATGCAATTATTGCAAATAGTGAAGGTTCCTTTGATTTAACAGTTAGTGCAAGCTCTTTTGCTTTTTCTATATTATTGTCCTCCAATAGCATGTAAATTTTTAAAATTTTGTATTCATCACCATAATCAAGAACTTTATTTATTTCATCATAAGCTTTCTTTTTAAGTCCAAGTTCTTTGTAAGAGCGTGCTATATAATATACATTTAGAGGTGAAAATTTTTTTTCATTTGCTATTGAGAAGCTTTCAAGTGCTTTTATATAAAGACTATCTAATTTTCTCTGCTCTGCTAAATTGAAATATCCAAATCCCCTATATTGATAGAAAAAACTTTCATCTGTATAAACGCTTATTAGATCATTACAAATTTCTATTAACTTCTCATATTCTCCATAATTGTAAAGAAGTTTTATAAGATAGTCATAAAAATCACGTTTTTCCTTTGATGAATAAATATAAGCTTTCAATCCATAATTTATTGCTTCATTTTTTTCATTTCTTTTACTATGAATTACAGATAATGCTGCCAAGACTCTATAATGCTCACTTTGATATTTAAGGAATGTTTCAAATGTTCCTTCCATTTCTAACTTATTTAAGATACTATCTGCTATTTTCAAATAGTAAAGGGCCTTTTCATAATCACCCTTTCTATATAGCGCAGTTGCATAATTTACCAGGTTTTCAATATTAGTGCTATCCATTTCATAAAGTCTTTTATAAATTATTAGAGCATCATTAATTTTGTCCATGTGATCTAGGAAAATTGCTTGATATTTAAGAAAATTCATATTTTCAGGGAATTTTAAATATGCAATTTTTGACCAATTGTAAGCATTCTTATAATCTTTCAAGCTTCCATAAATTCTAATGATCAAATCATAAGCACTATCATCATCCCATCTCATTCTAATGTATTTTTTCAATAATTTTAAAGCCTTTTTATATTCTTCCCTCCTAAGATAACTATTGACAACTTCTTTTAAAGAATCAGCTTTATCTAAAGACAAAAGTGTTAAAAAAATCACTCCATAGACTTATAAAACTTATCTAAGTATTCTTTTGATATCCTAACAAGCTCACCTTTTGGCAATATCCCTAGTAATTTCCAACCTACTTCAAATGTCTCTTCAATAGTCCTTCCTCTAAATCCCTGATTTATCATAACTTTTTCAAATTCATCTGCAAACTTAATATACTTTCTATCTATTTCAGATAGAGCATCTTCTCCAACAATTGCTGCAAGTCTTCTATTATCCTTGCCTCTTGCATATGCTGCAAATATCTGATCTGCCCATTGTCTGTGATATTTTTCAGTTTTTCCTTCACCTATACCATTGTTCATCAATCTTGAAAGTGAAGGTAAAATATCAATTGGTGGGAATATTCCAAGCCTATGTAACTCTCTTGATAGAACAATTTGCCCCTCTGTTATATAACCTGTTAAATCAGGGATAGGATGTGTAATATCATCGTCAGGCATTGTTAAAATTGGTATTTGTGTAACAGAACCTTTCTTTCCTTTAATTCTACCTGCCCTTTCATATATGCTTGCCAAATCCGTATACATATAACCAGGATATCCTCTCCTTCCAGGAACTTCTTCCCTTGCAGAAGATATTTCTCTTAATGCTTCACAATAATTTGTAATATCTGTTAAAATTACAAGAACATGATAATCTAATTCAAATGCAAAGTATTCTGCAACTGTTAGGGCAAATCTTGGAGTTAGTATTCTTTCAATTGTAGGGTCATCTGCAAGATTTATAAATGCTATTAATCTATTACTTGCCCCCATCTCCTCAAATTGCTGTTTAAAATATGCATACTCTCTTTGTGTTATACCAATTGCTCCAAATACTATTAAGAATTGCTCACCTTCACCTCTAACTGTTGCATATCTCATAATCATTGCAGCAATTTCATTTGCAGGAAGACCAGAACCTGAAAATATTGGTAATTTTTGACCTCTTACTAATGTGTTAAATCCATCAATTGCAGAAATACCTGTTTGTATAAAATCGGAAGGTTTTTCTCTTGCAACAGGATTTATTGGAGAACCTATAATTGGTAATCTTTTTTCAGGTATAACTGCTCCAAGTCCATCAATTGGCTCACCTCTACCATTGAAAATCCTTCCAATCATATCTCTACTAACACCAAATCTAATAACATCCTCTACAAGTCTTATCTTACAAGTTTTAACATCAAGTCCTAATGTTCCTTCAAGAACTTGAATAACTGCAAAATCTTCTGTAACTTCAAGAACTTGGCCACTCCTTTTAATTCCCGTTTCCGTTTCAATCTCAACTAATGCACTATATGAAAGTTCCTTTGCATTCTTAACAATTAAAAGAGGTCCCGAAATATAATCTACGGATGTATATTCTTTAATGGATAAATCATGCATATTGAAAATTTTAAAGCCCATTACTATTTAACAACCTTATATACTGCTTTCTTATCATTAGTTCTAACTTCTACAAAATATATTCCATCTTTGCCTTTAATATCTATCTCAGCTTGCTTAAT
>FWWM01002122.1_pt1 | contig 45308 bp, 48 predicted proteins | sample 2228351 | NCBI WGS metagenome assembly FWWM01 (sample SAMEA103939774, study PRJEB20133) | metagenome
TACACAAAAAGTAAAGACCTGACCCCAAGCACGGAAATTGGTCGGCGTTAGCCCCGGCCAGGGTGCAGGTGCTCACCACCAGGTCCAAACAACGCGTGTTCTGGACGGTCACGGTCAAAGGCGTGCTGTCCGTGTTCACAACCACGGTGCCGAAGTTGTGGCTGCTTGGGCTCACCGAGATGACCGGCTTAGGCCTCAGGCTTTCAATCCAAGCAGCGTTGGCCGTGGTGTTAGGGGCTCCAGGAGTAGATCCACCCAGGACATCGCTGCCAATAGTCCAGTTGGCTCCGTCATTAACACCTTACCTGAGTCCTTCCGGTGTACTAGGCCGCCTTATTACTCCCTGCGGTCCCAAGATGAGGTGTCTGCCGTTTTCCTACAGGGAGACCGTCACCATGTGATATCCCATCGACAAGAGTGCCCGTAGAGGTCAGGACCTGAATCAGGTCCATGGTGTTGGAGATGCCTTCCCAACGGGAGGTAGTGAAGTACCCGGCGGCGTTAGCAGGCATCACAACCTTGTAGTCGGAAAAATCAAAATCATCAGATGGGAAATGGGTCGGAAGATTCCCTGTGTCGGTGTGGTTGTAAATCACGATGAGCGTACCCGCGGGAACGGCCGCCCAATCAGAATGGGAAGATAGCGTAACGTAAATGCCGCCCGTTGCATTCCCTTGCCGGTCACAAAGTATCCACCCCCGCATGTCTACGGTGGAGCAGGGCCCTGTCCCTACCAACAAAAGCTCCGCCCACTCTCCATTGCCCGCCCGGCCTTGCCCGAATTCGTTGATGATGACCAAAAGGCTTTCGCTGCCGAGGGCCCAAAAGCTTAGGAAAATAAAGAAAGACTCTCGCAACCAACCTGCTGCCTCGGCCAAGAAATATCCTCCTCCGAAGCCCTCTCTTTTCGAAGGGTTGACCGCATTGCAATCTGCCTGGATACCCTTGAGAAGCCCCGAGCTTGTCCTCTTTACGAAAAAAGAGCTCACTAAGGAAAACCCCTGGTGGGGCTGCGGGGTTTAGCTACTGCCCCGCGCGCAGCGCTTCAACCCAGGCCTCTTGAGCCTTGGTATTGGGGGCTCCCGGAGTTGAGCTTCCCGGAGCGTCTGGGCCTATCTTCCAGTTCTCCGGATCGCCCACCCCTTCCTGGGTAGCTCCAGCATAGAAGGCTGCCCGCGCCCGGTCCACGGCCTTCAAGTGGAGGGGCCGGCGCTGCGCCTCGGGCAAGTCTCCGTAGGAAAGGCTGTGGATGACCACGCCCTGGGCGTCGAGGAGGACGATCAGATCGCCGGCGTTGGCCAAACCTTCCCAGCGGGAGGTAGTGAAAAGCCCTTCCGCGTTGGCGGGAAGGACCACCACAAAGTCGCTGAAATCAAGGTCATCTTCGGGAAGATTTGCCTTGTCGTTGTGGTTGTAAATCACGATCAGGGTGCCAGCGGGGATAGCCGCCCAGACATCGTCTTGGGAAAAAGTGATGAATACTCCGCCTCGAGCATCGCCTTGACGGTCCCTGAGGACCCAGCCCCGCATATCCACTGTGGTTTTCGGTCCAGTTCCGAGGATAAGGAGCTCAATCCACTCGCCATTCCCACCTTTCCCCTGGCCAAATTCGTTGACGATCGCAATGAATCGCTCTTGAGAAAATGCCATGGGGCCTGAAACAAAGAAAAGAAAACCGGTAAACAGTCCACACACTACTCCAGTCCAAATGCCTTTCACTGCAATCACCTCCTTCAAAAACTATTATACTCATGACTGTCGCGTTTTAGTTTGCTTAGGCAACAAAAGAAAAAGAGGGCTAAATCTCATTCTGCGCCGCTTGGGCAGGCTATAATGAGGGAGTGGATGATCTTTATTGGGCAGGCTTTTAGTGCCGGTTGGTTTTGTCGATCCATTTGGTCATCATGCTCACTGGGGTAGGGAACTGTCCTAAAATCTCTCCTACCTTTTAACACGGTGCGCTGTGCACCCCGCTGGATAAACCCTGCCTTATCTTTTGAGTGACCTTGTCCTATGCTAAGGGCCTGAGAGTGCGAGGCGATTCCATTTGATTTCCCGCAAGACACCCGGACATTTACTAACGTCAAAGCGGGGTTTATTGGGCAAGCTCGAGGCTTGTAAATGGGGTTTTCTTGCGGGAAAGCATCTTGTTCTCTATACTTTCTTATGCCATGCGGATTTTTTCGGGGATTCAGCCGACGGGAACTGTCCATCTTGGGAACTATTTTGGGGCGATAAAACAGTGGGTGGAGCTTCAGGAAGGAAACTTCTGCATCTACTGCATCGTGGATTACCACGCCCTCACCAACGAGAACACCCGCCCCGGGGATCTGAGGAAAGCCAAAAGGGATTTGGCCTTGGATCTTTTGGCCTGCGGGATCGACCCGGAAAAATCCATCCTCTTTGTCCAGTCCGATGTGCCCGAACACACTGAGCTTTGCTGGATTTTGGGGTGTGTGACCTCCTTTGGGGATCTCACCCGGATGACCCAGTTCAAGGAGAAGGCGAAAGGCCAGGAATTTGTGAACGGAGGCCTATTTTACTACCCGGTGCTGCAGGCGGCCGACATCCTCCTTTATTTGGCCGATCACGTGCCGGTGGGAGAGGACCAGCTTCAGCATTTGGAGCTGGCCCGGCGCATCGCCCGCCGCTTTAACTGGCGGTTCGGGGAGCTCTTTCCAGAGCCCGAGCCCATCTTGGGAAAGGCTCCGCGCCTCATGTCCCTGGCCGACCCCTCAAGGAAAATGAGCAAGTCCTACGGCCCTGACCACTACATCGGCCTAATGGAGCCGGAGGAGGAGATCTGGCGAAAGATCAGAACGGCGGTGACCGATGTGGGCCTCACCCCGGGTCAGCCCATGAGCCCAGGGGTGGCCAACCTCTTCACCCTCCTTGAGCTTGTGGCTCCCGCGGAGGTCACGGAGGAGTTTAAACGCCTACACCAACAGGGAAAACTTTTGTACCGGGACCTGAAGGAAACGCTTTTCCGCTACCTCATGGAAGCTTTGCGGCCCATTCGGGAAAGACGTAGGGAACTAGAGGAAAAAGATGTGGAGGAAGTCCTCGCCTACGGTGCGGAAAGGGCGAGGAAGATCGCCAAAGAGGTGATCAGGGAGGTGCGGGCCCGGGTGGGATTGGACTAGGCCCGCAATTCCGTAAAAACCAGCCTCCGCAGCTTCGGGAGAAGATGCTCTAGCTCCGTAGAGTTCAGGGCCGGGCGAACTCGCCATTCCTCGTTTACAAGGCGCTTTTCCTTGGGAACCAAAAACGGCTGGAGAACGTAGCGCTTGACCCCCCTGATCTCCCGGGCAATGGCCAAAAGATCATCAGGGGAAAGGCCGGGAGCCACGGTAGTGCGGACCTCGTAGTCCGGGGCCATCCGCAAAATGATGGCCAGGCTTTCGCGCACGGCTTCCACCGCTTTTCCTGCCTCCAAAAGGCCGGTGAATTCAGGATAGCGGGGGAAGGGAGCTTTTATGTCCAAAGCCACATAGTCCAAAGACTTGGCGCGAAGAAGCTCCTCAAGGACACGGGGGTTGGTGCCGTTGGTGTCGAGCTTTACCAAAAAGCCCAGGTTTTTTAGGGCACGAATGAACTCCGGAAGCTCGGGAGAGAGGGTGGGCTCACCGCCGGTGAGGACTACTCCGTCCAAAAAACCAACTCGTTCTGCAAGCTGGTCCAGGACCTTCTCGGGGGACAAAGGCCGCAGGGCTTCCATGAGCTCAGGAAGGACGAGCTCGGAGTTGTAGCAGAAGGGGCAACGCAGGTTACAGCCGGCAAAAAATACGATGGCCGCAAGCTTCCCCGGGTAGTCCATCAGGGAAAGCGGCTGGACATGGACGATTTTTCCGAACATCTTGCTTTGCCTTGGGGATTAGACCTTGGGCGGGCTGGGAAGGATGGCGGCAGTGGAGGCGAAGGAGACGCGATCCTTGAACTCCTCCTGCTTTCCGGCATTCCATTGCTCCACGGGCCGAAGGTACCCCACCACCCGGGAGTAGACCTCTGCCCGCTCGCCGCAGAGGGGACAAGCCTCAGGTGCCCCCGCCAAGTACCCGTGGCTTGGGCACACGGAGAAGGTAGGGGTCAGGGTGAGATAAGGGATGCGAAAGCGCTCAAAGATGCGGCGCACCAAGGTTTTTGCGGCCTCTGGCGATGGAACCCTCTCCCCAAGCCACACGTGAAAAACCGTCCCGCCGGTATATCGTGTCTGAAGGGGTTCCTGGAGCCTTAAAGCCAGGAAAAGGTCGTCCGTGTAGTTCACGGGAAGGTGAGAGGAGTTGGTGTAGTAAGGAGCGGCCCCGCGCTCCGCCACCGCCCGCTCGTTGGCCACGATGATCTTCGGAAAACGCTTTTTGTCGAGCATGGCCAGACGATAACTTGCCCCCTCAGCCGGAGTAGCTTCCAAATTCCATAAGTGTCCGGTGGCCTCCTGAAAGGCCACGAGTTTTTCCCGCAGATGATCGAGGACGCGGGTGGCGAAGGCGATTCCCTCGGGATCGGCAATGCTACAGCCAAGCAGGTTCAAACAGGCCTCGTTAAGGCCGATCACCCCGATGGTGGAGAAGTGGTTCTTCCAGTACTCCCCGGTGAGCTCCTTGATCGAGCGCAGGTAGAACTTGGAATAGGGGTAAAGTCCCTGTTCGGTGAGGCGTTCCAAGAATTTCCTTTTGATGATCAGGGATTTTCCCGCGAGCTGCAGGAGATCATCCAACCGCTCAAAAAACTCGCGCTCGTTGCGGGAAAGGTAAGCAAGACGAGGGAGGTTCAGGGTCACGACCCCAATTGACCCGGTGAGGGGGTTGGAGCCGAAAAGCCCGCCGCCGCGGTAGCGAAGCTCGCGCAGATCCAATCTCAGCCGGCAGCACATGCTCCGCGTGTCCTCCGGCCTCATGTCGGAATTGATGAAGTTCGCAAAATAAGGGATGCCGTAGCGGGCGGTCATCTCCCAGATCGGGGAGAAATCCGGATCATCCCAGGGGAAATCCCGGGTCACGTTGTAGGTGGGGATGGGGAAGGTGAAGACGCGGCCCTTGGCATCCCCTTCGGCCATGATCTCGGCGAAGGCCCGGTTGAACATCTTCATCTCCTGCGCGAACTCGCCGTACTGGGCCCGAAGCGGCTCCCCGCCCACGATGGCCGGCAAATTGGCCAAATGCTCCGGCGGTCGAAGATCCAGGGTCACGTTGGTGAAGGGGGTTTGAAAGCCAACACGGGTGGGGACGTTCAAGTTGTAGATGAATTCTTGAAGGGCCTGCTTTACCTCCTTATAGGAAAGGCCGTCGGCGGCGATGAAGGGGGCAAGGAGGGTATCGACGTTGGAGAAGGCCTGAGCGCCGGCGGCCTCGCCCTGCAGGGTGTAAAGGAAGTTCACAGCCTGAAGGAGGGCGGTGCGGAAATGCTTTGGCGGCCGGGATTCCACCTTCCCCCGCACGCCCCGGAATCCCACGGCCAAAAGATCGGCCAAATCCCAGCCCACACAATATGGGCCGAGGGTGCCGAGGTCGTGGATGTGGAAATCCCCGGATTCGTGGGCCTCGCGGATCGGCCGAGGATAAACCTGGGAAAGCCAATAGCGGCTGATGATTTTTTCCGTGAGAAAGACGTTCAAGCCCTGCAGGGAAAAGGCCATGTTGGAGTTCTCGCGCACCCGCCAATCCTGGCCATTGAGGTAGGTTTCGACGAGGGCGGGGTCCACCAGCTCCTGGATTTCCCGCATCCTTTTGTGCTGCTCGCGGTAGACGATGTAGGCCCGCGCGGCCTCGGGGATCCCCGAGGTCATGAGCACTTCCTCCACGGCGTCCTGGATCTCCTCCACGTGGGGCGGGCCGAAGAGGGGGCCAAAACGGCCCTCAAGGAGCCGCTCCACCCGTAAGGCCAGCTCCTGGGCGAGGACGGGATCATCCCGTCCCACCTCCCTGAGGGCGGAGAGGATGGCGGCTACGATGCGGCCGCGCTCATAGGGCACAAGGCTGCCGTCCCGTTTGCGGACGTACTCGATCATGTCCGGGCTTGAGCGTACCGCGCGCCCCAATCCCTGCCAAGAGGACGTTCGTCACTGCTCCGCGGTTGCAGAACCCCGCCCTTGGGATAAGCTTCGTCCTTGGATTTCCAGGCTAAAGGGGGGATGTGCTATTCCGGTCACAAAATCGGCGAAAAAAGCGCTGCGAAAGAGTCTGGTGCGGCGCCGGCGTAACGATCTGAGGAAGAGCGCGATCCGTTACTGGCGGCGGGAGGTCTTGCGGCTGGCGCAAAGTGGGGATCTGGAGGGAGCACGCCGCGCCTTCTCCATGTTCCAAAAGGCCGTGGATAAGGCCGCCATCCGCGGCACCATCCACCCCAACAAGGCCGCCCGCCTCAAATCCCGCTTGGCAGCCAAGGCCTTCGGGGGTTAGATCATGAGGCAATTCGACTTCATGGGCAAGGCCAAGCTCTTCGGCCTTTTTTCTTTTGTTTTGTTTGTGGGCTCGATTGTCGCCATCGTGGGGCTGGGCCTCCACCCCGGCATCGACTTCACCGGCGGTTTGCAGCTCACCCTCCTTTATCCGGCGGGGACGGAGGTGGATCCCTCCAAAATCCGGGTCCAAGTGCAGGGGGCGCTGGACGAGGTCGGCATAAAAGCGAGCTTTTACCTCCAACGAGTGTCGGCAGAGAGAACGGACGAGGGCGGGCAACGGGTCGAGCTTCCCGGGGTGAGCGTCACCGTTAAAACCAGCGCGGAAGAAGCAGCGGAAAAAATCCGGGAGAGGTTGGTCAAACCCCGGCCGGAAAGCGGACTGGTCGCGCCGTTTGAGTACAGCATCACCACCATAGGGGCCCAGGTGTCCCGGGAGATCGTGAATCGCGCCTGGCAAGCGATCCTTGTGGCTTTGGGAGGGATGTTGGTGTACATTGCCGTCCGCTTCCGCCTGCGCTACGGCATTGCCGCCGTTTTGGCCCTTTTGCACGACGTGATCATCACTTTGGGGGTGTTCAGCGCGGCCAGGCTGGAGATCAACCTCCCCGTGATCGCCGCTTTGCTCACGGTGGTGGGCTATTCCATCAACGCCACGATCGTGGTATTTGACAGGGTTCGAGAAAATTTGCGTGTGCAAAAGAAAGCGCCTCTTTGGGAGGTGATTAACCGCTCCCTCAACCAATCCTTGACCCGGGCCATTAACACCTCCGGCACCACGATGATCCCGGTGGTGGTCCTTTTGGTGGCGGCGGGGGTGGCGCTGCGGGAGTTCATGGTGGCCATGTTGTGCGGGGTGGTGGTGGGAACTTATTCCTCCATGTGCATTGCTGGCCCGATCCTTTGGGGCCTAACGCAGCTCAGCGAGCGGCTTCGGAGCCGCTAGTCTCCTCAGGAGCGATCACGACGCGGCGATCCGCACCTTTCCCCACGGAATAAGTGCGGACGCCGGGGAAATCGGCCAACGCCAGGTGAATGAGCCGCCGGTCTTTGGGAGGCATGGGCTCCAGTTCTATACTGCGCTTTTCTTCCCTCACCCGCTGGGCCAGGGCCAGCGCCCGGGCCAAAAGTTTTTTGCGGCGCCCTTCTTCTTGCCCGTTGATATCCACCTCTAAATTTACGGTTTGACGCAAGGCCACCTTGAGGTGAAGGCTAGCGAGCCTGGCCAAGGCCGCGCGCAATTCCTCGTCCTCTTGGGCGAGGCTTTTGAAGCGACCCACAAGGTTCACGTACACCGTCCCCGCCTCCTCCCGCACCTCCACCTTCCCCTCTTCCCCTAAAACCCCAAGGAGACCGGAGAAAAAGCGGTGCAAGGCCTCACGAACCTTCTCCTCCATCTTTTCCCGCCTTAAGAGCGTGCCTTCTTTCTTCCCGGGCCATCTCCCAATCGATGACAAGCTGCTGAGCAAATTGAACGACGGTGGTGAAGGTCCAGTAAAGCCAAAGTCCCGCGGGGAAACTCAAGAATAGCACGGCCATGATGAGGGGAAAAACGTACCCCAGGAATTGGGAGGCGCCCGGGACCTCTTGGGGCATGCGGCGTTGGGTGTACCAGGTGTAAAGGATCTGCACCCCTGTGCCCAGGATCACCAAAAGATAATAGGGGTCAGGTTTAGAGAGGTCGGAAATCCATAGAAACCCCGGGGAGAGGTGGATCTTCTCCGCAGAGTACATGATGGCTTGCCAAAGGAGGATGAGGAGGGGGAATTGAAGGAGCATGGGGAGGCATCCGCCCAAGGGGTTGACCTTCTCTTGCCGGTAAAGCTCAAGGAGCTGGCGCTGAAGGGCTTCGCGGTCGTCTTTAAAGCGCTCCTGGATCTTTTTGATCTTCGGGGCAAGTTTCTGCATCTTCGCCATGGACCGGTATTGGTTGCGCATAAGCGGATAAAGGACAAAACGGGTGATGATGGTGAAAAGGATTATGGCCCAGCCGTAGTTTCCGGTGAGGCGATAAAGCCACTCGAAAAAGCGGATCACCCCCACCAAAAGGGCGGTGAAAGCGCCGGAACGGGCTAAGGGAGCAAGACCGGCGTCGACAAGGAGAACGTAGCGGTTCCGGCCCGTGTAAAAGACCCCCCTCAACTGGAGGGCATCCTGCGCTTCCAAGCCGAAAACGGGTTGGCCGAAACCGTTCCTCCCCAAAAAGGGCTGAGCCTCACCACCCTCCAGGCGGAAGAAGAAGACTGTTTCCTTCCCTACGAGACCAAGGCCCTCAAAGCGGGCATAAGCTCCGGGCGCAAGGGGGGCTTTTTGTGCCTTTCCATCGTAGACGTAAACGAGCTCGGGCGCGTCCCGCCCGGCCGGAAGGTGGCCGAGGATCAGCCGCACCGGGCCCTTCCCCTTTACGGAAACCACAAAATTCCCGGTGTACAGGGCATCCTGAGCGAGGACAAACTCCTTGCGCGCTTGGGCCTCCTCGCTTGCGAAAGAAAATATCAAAGAAACCGCGTTTTCCCCTACTTTTTCCACCTGTACGGCGTAATTCTCCGAAAGCGGGGTTTCCCCAAGCCAGACCTCAAAGGGAAGGCTGATCCCCGGGGGCAAAGTCGTCCCCGTCCAGCCGGGCACAGTCTCAAGCGGGTTTGCTCCGTAGGTGGAGAAGTGAATGTAGGCGCTACGCAGGACCCCGCCTTTTTCGGCGAATTGGTAGCGCACAAGACCGGTGGTGACCTGGACCACCTCCTGGCCCTCAAGGAGGAGGGTGGTCGTCTCCGGCGGCCCGCCCGCCAAAGCTTCCACAACGAAGAGGAAGACAAAAAACAGGATCTTGATCATGGCGCGAGGACTTTACCGACTGTTCCTTAGCCCTGCAACGGTGAGCGGGGTAAACTTTTCGGTGTTCACGGGGATCATCCGGGCGGTGGGAAGGGTGGCGCGGGTGGAGCCGCGCCGGCTTTGGATCGCCGCAGAAGATTTGGCGGAAGGGCCCGGAGCTAGTGTGGCCGTAAACGGGGTTTGTCTCACCGTCTCCGCCCTTTCCGCGGGGCTTTTGGGGTTCGATCTTTCCTGGGAAACGCTTTCCCGCACGAACCTCGGGGATCTTCAGCCCGGGGATTGGGTGAACCTCGAGCCCTCATTGCGTGTTGGCGACGAGCTTGGCGGGCATTTTGTGCTGGGCCACGTGGACACCGTGGGGAAGATCACCATCCTCTCCCGCCACGGCGAGGATTTCCTCTTGGAGGTATCCTTCGATCCCCGGTTTGCCGAACTCCTTGTGGATAAGGGTTCGGTGGCGGTGGACGGGATCAGCCTCACCCCCTTTGCCGTGGGGGAGGGCACCTTCCGCTGCGCCATCGTCCCCTACACTTACGCCCACACAAACCTGAAATTCCGCCGGGTGGGGGACCGGGTGAACCTGGAGTTCGACATCTTGGCAAAATACGTGCGACGCTGGAGGGAGAAATGAGGCTAGCTACGGTGGAGGAGGCGCTAGAGGCCATCAGAGCCGGCCGGATGATCATCGTTGTGGACGACGAGGATCGCGAAAACGAGGGGGATTTGGTGATGGCCGCGGAGAAGGCCACGCCCGAGGCCATCAATTTCATGATCAAGGAGGGCCGGGGCCTCCTTTGTGTGCCCATGAGTCGGGAGTGGGCGGAGCGTTTGGATCTTCCCCTTATGGTGAATCCTCCGCGGGATAGCCACGAAACGGCGTTCACCGTGTCCGTGGACGCCCGGGAGGGGATCACCACGGGGATTTCCGCCTACGACCGCTGTCGGACCATCCAAGTTTTGGCGGATCCCAACTCCCGTCCCGAGGATTTGGTGCGGCCCGGCCACGTGTTCCCTTTGATCGCCAAGGACGGCGGGGTACTGCGCCGGGCCGGACACACGGAGGCCGCCGTGGACCTGTGCCGCCTGGCGGGCCTAAACCCCGTAGGAGTCATCTGCGAGATCATGAACGAGGATGGCACCATGGCCCGCCTTCCTGACCTCATGAAGTTCGCGGAGAAACACAACCTCCTCATCCTCACCATCGCCGACCTCATCGCCTGGCGCAAAAAGCGGGAGAAACTGGTGGAGCGCGTGTGCGAGGCCGACCTTCCCACGCGCTACGGAAATTTCCGCATCATCACCTATCGCGACAAGATCTCCGGCTTTGAGCACGTGGCCCTGGTCAAAGGGGAGTTGAACGGGGAGGAGCCAGTTTTGGTGCGGGTCCACTCGGAGTGCCTCACCGGGGATGCCCTGGGCTCTTTGCGCTGCGACTGCGGGGACCAGCTCCACCGGGCCATGGAGATGGTGGAGAAGGAGGGAAGGGGGGTGGTGTTGTACATGCGCCAGCACGAGGGCCGCGGGATTGGCCTGGTAAACAAAGTCTGCGCCTACCACCTCCAGGATCAGGGCTTGGACACAGTGGAGGCCAACCTGAGGCTCGGCTATCCCCCAGATCTAAGGGATTATGGGATCGGCGCCCAAATCCTCGTGGATCTTGGCGTGCGAAAGATCCGGCTCCTCACGAACAACCCCAAGAAGATCGCCGCCCTTTCCGGGTACGGCTTAGAGATCGTGGAGCGGGTCCCCATCGAGGTCGAGCCCAACCCCTACAATCGGCGTTATCTCAGGGCCAAGAAGGAAAAGCTCGGGCATGAGCTAAAAAGCGTGTAAGGAGGGGCTATGCCGGTGTTCGAAGGGAGGCTGGATGGGCGAGGGTTGCGCATTGGCCTTGTGGTCTCCCGGTTCAATGAGCTTGTGACGCGGGAGCTTTTGGCCGGGGCCCAGGATCGCCTGCGCCGGCTTGGGGTGAGGGACGAGGACGTGGTGGTCCTTTGGGTGCCGGGGGCGTTCGAGCTTCCCCGGGCCGTGCGGATCCTTGCGGAAAGCGGGAAGGTGGACGGGGTAGTGGCCCTGGCGGCGGTGGTGCGCGGGGAAACCCCCCATTTTGAATACATCGCCTCCGAGGTGGCCAAGGGGCTGGCGAAGCTCGCCTTGGAGGGCCCCATTCCCGTGACCTTTGGCGTCCTCACCGCCGACACCTTCGATCAGGCCCTGGAGCGGGCCGGCGGGAAGGCCGGGAACAAAGGAGCCCAGGCCGCGGAGGCCCTGGTGGAAATGCTCAACCTGGAGCGGGAGCTCAGGAAATGAGGGTGGAAAGCGTCCGCGGGATGCGAGATATCCTGCCAGAGGAGGCCGTCCTCTGGCAGAAGCTGGAGGATGAAATCCGCGGCCTTTTTTCTTTGTACGGCTACAAAGAGATACGGCTGCCCATTTTGGAGCTGGCGGAACTTTTCTCCCGCACGGTGGGCGAGGCCACGGACATCGTGCACAAGGAAATGTACGTGTTCCCCGACAAAAAGGGGCAGATGTTGGCCCTGCGGCCGGAGGCCACGGCCTCCGTGGTCCGCGCCTACATCGAGCATGGGCTTTACGCCAAAGGGGATCTGGCCAAGCTTTACTACATCGGGCCCATGTTCCGCTACGAGAAGCCTCAACGGGGAAGGCAACGCCAGTTCCATCAGTACGGCGTGGAGGCCTTGGGCTCGTGGGATCCCGCTTTGGACGCGGAGGTGATCGACCTGGCGTGGCACCTCATGGAGCGGCTGGGCCTTTCCCGGGAGGGCCTCTTCCTCAGGCTCAATTCCATCGGTTGCCGCGAGGACCGGCCGGTTTATCGCGAGGCCCTGCGCTCTTATTTTTCCGGGAAAAGGGAGGAACTCTGCCCGGACTGCCAGCGGCGCCTTGAGGAAAACCCCCTGCGGATCCTGGACTGCAAGGAGCCCCAATGTCAGGGAGCTATTGCTCAGGCCCCAAAGAGCCTCGACTATCTCTGCGAAAAGTGCCGGAGGCATTTCGAAGAGCTCCTTTCCATTTTGCGAGATCTTGGGCTTTCCTATGAGCTAGACCCACGGCTTGTGCGGGGGATCGACTACTACACCCGCACCGTGTTTGAGCTGTGCTCCCGGGAGCTTGGAGCCCAGGACGCCTTGTTGGGCGGAGGACGTTACGACGACCTCGCGGAGCTTTTGGGCGGGCCCCCTACCCCGGGGGTGGGTTTCGCCGGAGGCATGGAGCGCCTGGTGCTCGTCCTCTCCCAAAATCGGCCGGTGAACGCCACGGCCCCCGATCTCGATGTCTATTTGGTGCCCATCGGGGAGGAAGGGCGGAGGAAAGCTTTGGAAATTTTGGCTTCCCTTCGCCGCCTAGGGATAGCGGCAGATCTGGACTACATGGGACGTTCGTTGCGCAAGGTGATGAGCGTCGCTTCCAAAAGAGCCCGCTACGCCCTCCTCCTTGGCCCGGATGAGCTCTCCCAGGGAAGCGTCAACCTGAAGGATCTTCGCACGGGCACAACCTCAGCCTTCCCCCTTTCGGAGTTTTTGGCCCATCCCCGGGACTTTCTTTCCTAGCGCGCTTGGGTCAAACGCCCTTGGCGCCCACGGCCTCTGCCACCTCCACGAGGTCCAGGGAAACAAGGCGCGCTTTTAGCGGTACTCCTTCGCGGCTCCAGCCCCGGGCCTCGTAGTAGTCGTCCAAAAGCTTCTGGAGCTCCTCGTAGGAGACGCGATCTCCGGCGGAAGGGCCCTCGGGAATGGGCTCCTCCATCACCCGATGGGGGAGATGGTCGTCCCGGCGGGAAAGGCCTTCCCGCACGTTAAACGCCCGGGCCAAGTTATAGATGCGTTCTCCCACGGTGAGGAGCTCAGCCATGGTGAGCTCTAAGCCGGTCTGGGCGGCCACCATCTCCGGAAGGGCTTCAAGGAAAAAGATGTGGCGGGAGAACTTGCATATGCCCAAAGCGTCGTAGAGGGCCATAAGGTCCTCGTGGAGCTTCACCTCGAAGCCTTTCCCTTGGAGGCTCCGGCGATCCACGGCCTCGAACTTCCACCAGGCCCCGCCGTATTCGGTGCCATAGACCCCGGCAGTGAGGTGGTCTCCGCCCCGGAAGGCCACGGCGAAGGCCAAGGCCACGCCCTTGGAGCCGCGGATGTCGTAGGCCGGAAGCTCCATGCCCTTGATGTGGATGGCGAACTCCTCGCCTTTTCCGAGTTTCTTGGCTGCAGCCCTAGAGCCGTCGGAAAGAAGCTCGCCCACCTTTCCCTCCCTCCGGCCCATCTTCTCCAGGACCTTCAGCATGGCCTCGGCATTTCCAAAGCGCAGGTCGATCCCGTCCAGATCCGAAGTTTTCAAATATCCCCGCTCCACGGCCTCCATGGCCCAGGACACGGTGAGGCCCGCGGAAATCGTGTCAAGGCCAAGGAGATCGCAGATCTCGTTAGCCTTGGCCACGGCCTCGATCTCCGCGATCTCCGGCGCCCCGCCCAGGGAATAAAGGGTTTCATACTCCGGCCCGTCCACCTCGATGGGCCCGTATTTTCCCGCCTCCACCACAAAAAGTTGGCCGCAGGGCTTTGTGCAAAATGGGCAGGCCACGTTCTTCCGGGAGTACTTGGGAGCCCAATAATACGGGTCAAGCTCGATCTTCCCCTCCTTTGCCCGCTCGTAGGCGCTTTTGAAGTAACCCCACTGCCAATTGCGGGAGGGGAAGGTGCCGGAAACCCGGTTCATCCAGTCCAAAAATTCCCCGGACCCGTATTTCATGTCCGCCTCGGTCACAGGGTGCTTGCGGATGATCTCGTTCCAATGGCGGATGAGCCCCTTGACCTTTTGAGGATCGGCCATGGGGATTTCGCCTGTGCCCCTCACCACGACGGCCTTAAGCTTTTTGGCGCCGAGAACAGCTCCGCCTCCGCCCCTTCCGGCCTGGCGGCCGTCGCATTCGATGGTGGCGATCCGGGAGAGCTTCTCCCCTGCCGGGCCGATGACGACGGTGCGGATATCCTCGCCGTACCGCTCCCGAAGGGCCTTGCGGGTGGCGCGAGTGTCCAGGCCCCAAAGATCCTCGGCTCGCTCGAGGCGTGCGCTTCCGTCCTCGATCACAAGGACTACGGGCTTTTCGCTTTTTCCGCGGATCACGAGGGCATCAAAGCCAGCCTTGCGCAACGCCACCCCGCTCCAGGCCCCGGCCATGGAGCGGCACAAAGCCCCGGTAAGGGGGGAACGGAAGGAGAACGCCGTTTTGGAGGCCGTGGGAATGCCTGTTCCCGTGAGAAGCCCAGGGGCCATGGCCACCACGTTCTCCGGCCCCAAGGGATCCGCGCCCTTGGGGACCAAGTCCCACGCCAGTTTTGCTGCCAACCCCCAGCCACCTAAAAAAAGCCGGAAAACTCTGTCGGGAATTTCCTCGGTGCGAATGGACCCTGAAGAAAGATCCACAAAAAGAACCCGGCCGGCTACACCTTTCATCACGCCCCCTTTCGTTTCTCCAGTATACCGTAAGGGCTAGCGGAAAAGCTATGTGAACGCAATGGCCATGATGCTCAGCTTCGTGGAATTTCTGCAAAACCAAAAACGGTTTTGGAAACGCCGGCCAAACACGGAGGATTCTTTACGGGAAGCCCGAAAGGACTAGCCGTTTAGCCGCAAACCCCCGGGGTTTTTTAAAGCGCGTCTGAAAAACGCTATCGACATAGAAGCCCTTGGATCTTGGGGACAACCGCCGGAATGGACATGAAGCATCCTCGCTTGGATCCGCGCTGCGCTCAATGACCAAGATGTGTCATGCTCTTCTGCACCAGCAAAGTCAGCCGCGCACGAGGTTCTCCAAGTATTCCCGAATCTTCTCGAGGCCGTAGATGGTGCGGTTGGCCTCGTAGTCCTCAAGCCAGGCCTCGGCCACCGTGTCGTCCAGGCGAATTTCCACGTCCTCGATCCCCAACACCCGGCAGATGAGCCTGGCCTCCTCCTCCACGTCCTCGTCGTGAACCCGGAACAGGAACCTCGGAAGCCGCACGAGCCACCACCTCCCTTAAAAGTTTACGCGGCGGCAAAAGGGGAGGGAAAGGTTTGGGTACACTTGTGGGCCATATGGTACATGGGGAAATAGCGGTGAAAACGGAGGGGCTCACCCGCGTTTTCCGGCTGCGCAAAAGGGAAGCGCGGGAAGGAAGGCGGGAGATCCTGGCCTTGGACAGGGTGAACCTGGAGGTGTACCGGGGGGAGCTCTTTGGGCTTCTTGGGCCAAACGGCGCGGGGAAGACCACCCTTATCAAGATCCTGGCCACGCTCCTTGCGCCCACCTCCGGGCGGGCCTGGGTGGCCGGGGTCGACGTGGTGGAAAACCCCGCGGAGGTTCGCCGCCACATCAACATGGTGTGCGGAGGAGAAACCTCCGGCTACGGCCTCCTCACCGTGGAGGAAAACCTCTGGATGTTCGCCCAGTTTTACGGGATCCCCTCGAGGGAAGCCCGCCGCCGCATCCGGGAGCTCCTTTCCCTTGTGGACATGGCCGACCGCGCCAAGACCAAGGTCTACCACCTCTCCTCCGGGATGCGCCAAAAAATGAACATCGTGCGGGGGTTTCTTACCGATCCGAAGATCCTGTTTTTGGATGAACCCACCTTGGGGCTGGATGTGCAGATTGCCCGCACCATTCGGGATTTCGTGCGCCAGTGGCTTTTGGAGCACCCGGATCGCACAATCCTTCTCACCACCCATTACATGCACGAGGCCGAGGAATTATGCCACCGGGTGGCCATCATCGACCGCGGGCGGATTCTCGCTTGCGCCCCACCTGTGGAGCTGAAAAGGACGCTTAAGAGGGAGGCGGTGTTCCGCCTCTCCGTGGAGGGGATTGCCGACGCCAAGAACATCCTGGATGGGATGGATGGCGTGCGCGCCCTGGCTCAACGGCTGGAGGAAGGGCGCCTGAGTCTGGACCTCATCCTCTCCGAGGAGGGGGCTTTGGTCTCCGTCCTTTCCCGCTTGCACGAGGCCGGGGCCCGTCTCGCTGAGCTCAAAAAGGAGGAGCCCACGTTGGAGGACGTATTTCTCGCCCTGGTAGGAAGAAAACTCAGCGAGGGTGGTCCATGACGAAGCCGCTTTTTAAGACCTTCGTGCGCACCGTTTTGGGTCGGGCTTATCCCCGGTTCATCGGGGTTTGGCGGGAGAAAAGCTGGCTTTTCTTTGACGTTTGCTTCCCCCTCCTTCAGGTTTCCGCTTATGTGTACATCTACCGCGCTATCGGTGCTCCGCCGGAGTTCTGTGGATTCGCCATTTTGGGCGGGGCGATGATCGCCTACTGGATGAACGTCCTTTGGAGCATGGCCAGCCAGCTTTATTGGGAGAAGGAGACGGGAAACCTCCAGCTTTACCTCATCGCGCCTACCTCCCGGATGGCCATCCTTTTGGGGATGGCCCTGGGAGGGCTCACCGCCACCACCGTGCGGGCCGCGGGAGTGATCCTCTTGGGAGTCCTTCTTTTCCGGGTGCCTCTCCAGGTGAGCGACGGAGCCCTCTTTTTTGGGGTGTTCCTCTTGGGAGTCCTTCTTTTCCGGGTGCCTCTCCAGGTGAGCGACGGAGCCCTCTTTTTTGGGGTGTTCCTCCTCACCCTCATCGCCCTCTACGGCCTTGGGATGCTTTTGAGCTCGGTGTTTCTCCTTTGGGGCCGGGAGGCCTGGCACCTCTCCCAGCTTTTCATGGAGCCGGTTTACCTTTTCTCCGGGTTTTACTTTCCCGTGCGGGCCCTGGGATTCTGGGCGGCAGCTGTGGCCTCCTTGATCCCCATCACCCTGGGACTCGATGCCATGCGCCAGCTCCTCTATCCCCGGCTCATGGAGAATTTTCGCTTCCTTTCCGTAAACGTAGAGCTGGGAATCCTTGCAGGACTTGCCGTTTTGTTCATCTTCCTTGCCCATCAAGGGCTGCGCTTTTTCGAGAACCTCGCGCGCAAGGAGGGAAGGCTCACGTTAAGGGGACAATGATGCGGCGCCTGTGCGAGGCTTGGCAAGGTTTTAAGGTGGGAACTTGGCTTGGCTGGCAGATCGAGTCCAACTGGACTGAGCCCTTTCTTTTCGCCATCTACTCCGTGATCAAACCCGTGGCCGGGGTTCTCATCCTAGTTTTCATGTACCTCGTCGTGGCCAAAGGAGGCCTGGAAAATCCCCTCTTCCCTCAGGCTTTCCTTGGCACCGCCTTTTATCTTTACGTGCTGAACGTCCTTTCCGGCATAAGCTGGGCAGTGATCGACGACCGCGAGCATTATGGGATGCTGAAGTACGTGTACATGGCGCCCATGCACCTTTACGGCTACCTCCTCGGCCGGGGGATGGCCAAGACCTTGGTGGCCACGATCTCCGTCCTCATCACCTTAGCCTTCGGGGTCGTTTTCCTTAAAGTCCGGCTTTCCTTCCTCGATCCCGGGCTTTTTTTCGCGGCCATGGCGTTGGGCTTGGCCGCGTTGGCGTTTTACGGGATCCTCCTTGCCGGGATCTCCCTCCTCATCGCCCGGCATGGTTGGGTGGTGGGGGATGTGGTGGCTGGCGGGCTTTATCTCCTTTGCGGGGCAGCCTTTCCCCTTTCCCTCCTTCCTTGGCCCTTCCGGGCGCTGGGGCTTTGGCTTCCTCCCACGTATTGGTTTGAAGCCCTGCGCCGCGCCCTCTTGGGACAAGGGCTGCACTCTGAGCTTTTTTCCCTCTCCAATTCAGCTTTGCTTTCGATCTTGGCCGGCGCCACGCTTTTAGGGATCATCCTTTCTTTGGGGATCTTCCGTGTGGCCGAAAGGACGGCGGTGCGCCGCGGGCTTTTGGACATGCAAACCATGTACTAAACAAGCCCGATCACCTTCCAGCTCACGTCGATATCGATCTTCTTCGTAGCTGGACGGGAAGCCCCAGGCATGGCGGAAACCTTCCCGCAAAGGGCGTAAAGTAAAGAAAACCCGCACCCACTATAGGCTTAAGGTCGCGGCCGGCTCTTAGGGCTGGATCAGGAGCACCAGAAGCTCTTCCCATCAAAGCCCTTGTAAACCCTTTAATGCGCGCTTGCGCCAACTCAGCGGCCGCAGGGGTCGAGGACTCTGTGGATGAGAACCCGCTCCGATATTCAAGGGGGTGTCGCATTAGTCGAGGAAGGCGCCGGCCAGGTTAGGGGGCGGCGGTCACGGCGTGAAAATCGCCGGTGAGGGCGAGGTTGATCTCCTCCGCGGACTGGGAAAGGCCGAGGGCCGTGACCCTACTTTCCCCAAGGGCGCTACCACATCCTGCCCCTATGGCCAGCCTCCCTTCCCACTTAATGGCCGAAAGGGAAATCTTCGCGTTGTACGGCCCATAAATCTCGAACTCCTCAAAAGAAAAGCGGGGCTTGCGTGCTCCCTCCTCGCGATAGGTGAAGGAAAAGGGCGGGCCTTTTGGGAAACTCGCTTAGCAAAAGGAGATTGCCGCTACGTTCCCCAGGGGACTGGCCGACCCTAACCATGTTCTGTGCGGAAGGGCAACTTCTGCGGGACATTACTATGCGGCGCTCAAGAAGGCCGCGAAGAAATCCCCTTGGACCCAAGCCTGTCCTGAGAGGTCGTGCGGCAGTTTGATTGTAGACATCGCCGCCAATCCCCAGGTCCACGCCCTTCTTCCCTCGATTTCCCCCTTGGCTGGGCCCCTTAATCCCGCTGGAAAAGCATGTGAACGACATTTCCGTGGAAAAGGCGGTGGCCAAGTAAAGCTTCTCCTTTGAAAAAGCCTTTCCGCAGCGGTCATATGTCATCGGCACACTCTAGATTTGCAGCTGGGCGGATCTGATTTGCCTTACCGCCGGCTCTCCTGGCATCCTAAGGGCGGAGATGGTCCGCTCGGGTACAGTGGTGGCCGTGGGGGTTTCCCTACGCCACGGAAAAATCGTCGGGGATGCCGATCCGGAGGTGGCGGAGGTGGCGAGAGCCTGGCCCCTCGTTCTCCGAGGACTCGGCCCTGTCACCACCGCCCTTTCCTTAAGCACGGTGGTGGAGGCGGCCCGGCGGATTTACCAAGGAGGAAACGAAAAATGAAGGGGTTGAGGGAGGTTTCGCTCGAGAAGTTCCTTGAGGCGTTGGGCTCCACGGAACCTGTTCCGGGAGGGGGAACTGCGGCGGCATTGAGCGGGGCCTTGGCCGCGGCGCTGGTGCGAAAGGTGGCGGCCTTGGCGCAAAAACGCGGCCGGGAGGTGGGGGAATTAGCAATTCGCGCTGAGGGGTTTATGCAAAAATTTCTGGAGCTGGCGGAGGCGGATGCCGAGGCCTACGCCCAGGTGGTCGCGGCCCAGAAAAAGGGCGGGGAGGACCTGGAAAAAGCCCTCGTGCGCGCCGCTGGTGTCCCCTTGGAGACGGCCCAAAAGGCCTTGGCCTTGATGGATTTGGCCGAGCGGCTCCTCACCGTGTGCCCAAAGAGCGCCCGGAGCGACCTAGCCTGCGCGGCGCGCTTGGCTTGGGCGGCGTGCACCTCCGCCCTCTACACCCTGGACGCCAACGCCCATTCCATACGGAACGAGAACTTCCGCAAGGAGTTGGGGCAAGCGCGCACGGAACTTGCTGACCTCGCTGAGGAAAAAGCGGCGTTTGTACTGGCCCCTTTGGAGGAGGAGCTAGCCCTCTGGCTGGGAGAGAGGGATTCGAACCCCCACTAGCGGGTCCAGAGCCCGCCGGCCTACCATTAGCCGATCTCCCAGGCCCAATGAAGTGTAGCCAGGAGGGCGGACCACGGTCAACCTGCCTTTTGTGGGAAGTGACGTACAATAGCGGGCAATGGGATTTCGGTGGGCTTGTGCGGCGGGCACCTTTTACCCCGCGGATCCGGCGCGGCTAACCCGGGAAATCGCGCGGTGCCTGGGAATAAGTGGGGAGGAACTGGGGCCTCCGGGGCCGCCTTTGGTGCATCCGGTGGGGCTTGTCCTCCCCCACGCGGGCTACCGCTACTCCGGCGCGGTGGCCGGCGCCGGGTATCTGGCCCTGTGGAGGATCGGCCGGCCCGAGGCCGTGGTGATTTTGGGGACCAACCACACCGGTCTGGGCTCAAGCATCTCCTTCGCCGCGCCGGGGGAGTGGGAAACGCCGTTTGGGCCGATGCCCATCCACCGCGAGCTCACCCAAGTCCTGGCCGAGGCCACCGGGGCGGAGATCACCGACGCCCCTTTTTGGGAGGAGCACTCCGTTGAGGTCCAGCTCCCCTTCCTTCGTTACCTTTATGGGGAAATGCCGTTTGTGGCGGGGGTGGTGCAGCCCCTTTCCCTTCAGGAGGCGGAGAGCGCCGGGGCCAACATGGCCCAGGTGCTTGCGAAAAAACCGGTGGCCCTCATCTGCTCCACGGACTTCACCCACTACGAACCCCACGAGCTCGCCAAGGAGAAGGATCTTCTGGCCCTGCGTTATGTTTTGGACCTGGACCTTCCCGGGTTCCTGGAGGTGGTGCGGGCGCGGCGCATCTCCATTTGCGGAGTGGGGGCTTTGGCCCTGTTCATCGCCGCGGCAAGGGCCTTGAACCTCCGCGCCGCCGAGCTCCTCCTTTACCGCACCTCCGGGGAGATCGCGGGGATGATGGACCAGGTCGTGGGCTATGCGGCTGCCATTTTCCGCGAGGTGAGCGAAGTTGCTTAGCATGACGGGTTTCGGCCGCGGCCGGGCACAAGGAGGGGGGTTCCAAGTGGAGGTGGACCTCCGCACCCTGAACGGCCGGTTTTTGGAGGTCCGCGTCCGCGGCCTTTCCGATTTCCCCCTCCTCCTTTATCGGGCGGAGGAGAAACTGCGCGCCGCCTTTTCCCGCGGGACAGTGGAGGCCACCGTCCGCCTCATCCCTTCGCCGCAGGGGGGAGGAAAAATTCTGAACGTGGAGCTGGCGAAAAGGTATTTTGCGGAGTTATGGGCGCTGCGCTCGGCGATCTGCGTGGAGGAAAAGCCCGCTCTTTCCCACCTTCTAACCCTGGGCGTATTTCAAGAGGCCAGGCCCGATGAGGAAGCCCTCTGGCCCGCGGTGGAGGAGGCCCTGAGCCAGGCCATCGGCGCGGCCCAGGCCGAGCGGGCCCGCGAGGGCCAGGCCCTGTACCAAGCCCTCTCCCGGGAAAAGGACGCCCTTTTTGAGCTCTTGGCGAAAGCTGAAAACCTTGCAAAAAAGGACCAAAACCTTGCGGCCGAGAGGCTAAGAGCGCGCGCTAAAGAGCTTGGGATGGTCGACGAAGGCCGGCTCTATGCGGAAATAGCCCTGCTTTTGGGGCGAAGTGACGTGCAGGAGGAGCTTGATCGGCTCTATGCCCATGCCCGCCGGCTTGAGGAGCTCCTCTCCCGGGATGGCTCGGTGGGAAAGGACCTGGAGTTCTTGGCCCAGGAAATCGCACGGGAGGCCGGGGCTTTGGCCGCCAAGGCCTATGGGCCGGAACTCGCCCAGGTCGCCCTGGAAATGCGCCTTGCGGCGGAGCGCCTCCGCGAACAGGCGCGGAACGTGGAATGAAAAACCTTCTTCCCCAGGGCGTTGGGGTCCAAGGAGAACGGGGCATCGCCTTCGTCATTGCCGGGCCATCCGGCGTGGGAAAATCCTCGGTGATCTCCGCCCTCCTTTCCCGGGATCCCAAGCTCACCTTCTCCGTTTCCGCCACGACAAGGCCGCGCCGACCGGAAGAGGTACACGGCCGCGATTATTACTTCGTGAGCGAGGAGGAGTTCGATCGCCTCATCGCCGAGGGAGCGCTCCTGGAGTGGACCGTCTACCAAGGGCATCGCTATGGGACGCCGAAAAGCGAGGTCATCGATCGACTGAAGCGCGGTCTGGATGTGGTTTTAAATGTGGAGGTGCACGGGGCGAAGGCCATTCGCGCGGCCAATTTGGGCTTTCCTGTCGTCCTCATCTTCCTTGTTCCGCCAAGCTGGGAGGAGCTGGTGCGGAGGGTGCGTCACCGCCGTACAGAAAGCGAGGAGGCCTTGGCTGAGCGTCTGCGCATCGCCCGCGAAGAGCTCCAACACATCCCGGAGTTCGACTATCTTGTGGTCAACGATGACCTCAAAGAGGCGGTGGCCCGGGTGGAGGCCATCATCCGGGCGGAGCGGATGAGGATCGTCCGATGCGCATAGGTATTGACATCGTGGAGGTCCCTCGCTTCCGCGCCTTTTTGGCACGCTGGGGGGAGCGGGGACAGACCCGCCTTTTCACGGCCGCGGAGATCGCTTACGCCCAAAAAGCCCGGGACGATCTTTTCGTACAAAGGCTGGCCGTGCGCTTTGCCGCAAAGGAGGCGTTCTGTAAGGCCTTGGGGCGGGGTGTGCCGTTTCGGGAGATCGAAATCCTCCCCAGCAAAAATGGGCCGCGCCTTTTTTGGCGCGGCCAGGAATTCCCCGTATCCCTTGCGCACACCGCCCGGTGGGCCGCGGCGGTGGTCCTCATCCCATCCCCAACTCCCGAAGCCTCTCCCGAAGGGTGATGGTCTCCCGCACCGGCTGGGTGGAGATGAACTTCTCCGTCTCCGCCTGGGCCAAATCTTCCTGGAGCTTCTTGATGGAAAGGCGCACCTGCCGCTTGGCCTCGTTGATCCCGATGATCTTGGCCGTGACCTCCTGGCCCAGGCGCAGGACCTCAGAGGGGTGTCCGATTCGCTCGTGGGAGATCTCCGAGACGTGGATGAGGCCCTCCACGGCGGGGGTGATGCGCACAAAAGCCCCGAACTCCTTGATCTGGGTCACCGGGCCGGAGACCACCGAACCCACGGAGTACTGCTCCAAGAACTCCTCCCATGGGTCCTGCTGGAGGGCCTTGAGGGAGAGGCTGATCCGGCGGTTTTGGGGGTCCACCCGAAGGACCATGGCCCGGACTTTTTGGCCGGGCTGCACCACCTCCTTGGGATGGGACACGCGCTCCCAGGAAAGCTCGGAAACGTGGATGAGGCCCTCGATCCCGGGCTCCAACTCCACAAACGCCCCGAAATCCGTAACGTTTGTGACCTTCCCCTCCACCAGGGCACCCTTGGGGTACCGGTGCTCCACGTCCTCCCAGGGATCGGGGAGGGCTTTGCGGAGGGAGAGGCTGATCCGGTGCTCCGCCTCGTTTACGGCGAGCACCACCACCTCCACCTCCTGCCCGGGCTGCACCACCTCTTTCGGATGCTTCACCGGCGTCCAGGAAAGCTCGGAGATGTGCACGAGCCCTTCTACATCCTCCTCGAGCTCGACAAAAGCTCCGAAATCCGTGACGGAAACAACTTTACCCTTGACCTTCGCCCCCACGGGATAGCGCTGGGCGATGCCCTCCCACGGGTTGGGCCGCAAGCGCTTGATGGAAAGGGAAATGCGTTCCTCCTTGCGGTCGGCCTCGAGGACCATGACCTTGATCTTTTGACCGGGCCGGAACTTCCCCGGCGGCGGAGCGGGGATGTCCTTCCAGCAGATCTCCGTGCGGTGCACAAGGCCGTCGTGGCCACCCACATCCACGAAGATCCCAAAATCCACCACGCTTTTCACCGTGCCCTCGATGATCTTTCCCGGGGTGAGGGAGGCAAAAAGCGCGTCTTTGGCGCGCTCCTCCTGGTCCTTCTGCCACTCTTTGCGGGAAACCACGATGTTCCGCGTGCGCCGGGAAAATTCGATGATCTTTAGCTCCAAGGTCTTCCCGCGCAGGCGCTCAAACTTCGTGGAGATCCCCTTTCCTAGATGAGAAGCGGGCAAAAAGGCGCGGATCCCACCCAAATCCACCTGAAAACCCGCGCCCGAAACCTCCGCCACCACCGTCCCTTTGACTGGGGCCCCTGCGCGGTAAGCCTGTTCTAGCTCAGCAAACTTCTTGGCGAAAAACGCCTGGCGCTCGGAGATGTAAACCGTGCCATTTTCCTCGTCGATGTAGGTGATGAGGACCTCGAGAACTTGCCCAGGCTCGACTTTATCGTGACCAGGAGCGAGTTCCTCCTTGGGAAGCACGGCCTCGGACTTGTACCCGATATCCACGAGGATCTCGTTTTCCGCGACCTGGACCACCCGGCCTTGAACCGTATCCCCTCGGCTGAAAAGACGGATATCGTTCTCACCGAGGGCCTCCTCCATCCTTATCCACTCCGCCATTCCGATCACCTCGATTGGTCTCCCCTTGCGGGCCCGTTTACGAAGACCCAGGTTGGCGTTGGGCAATCTTATACGTGGGCAACGCTCCGCTCAAATCAAAGGCTCAGGATGCGGTCCATCAGGCGTTGGGCAAGAAGGCGATAGCGTTCGGATTTAGGAAGTTCAGGGGGGAGATCCCGAGCCAATTCCTCCACGGTGAAGGGCGATCCGATGCGTACTTCCACCTTGGGGAAGCGCCAGCGCGGCCGCGGCGGATATGGGCCATGGGGCACGATCCGCACGGGGATGAACGGGAGGTCCAGAAGCTCGGCGAAGCGGATGGCGCCGGGCTTAGGCTTGGCCCCGGGCCGCGTGGTCCCTTCCGGAAAGATCCCCAGCCACCGGGCGCGTCTGGCGGCGGCCATGGCCTTGCGAAAATCCTTGATCCCGAAATCCTCGCGGTTGATGACCACGGCAAAGCCCCACACAAAGGGGGCGAACGCCGGGTTTCGCAAAAGGCCATGGCGGGCAAGGAACACGATGCGGCGGAACGGCCCGAAGGCCACGCACAGGAGAGGAATATCCCAGTAGGAGCGGTGGGGGGCCACCACGATCCCCCGGGAAAGGGGCCTGCCGCGCACGGAGAGGCGAAAAAGACCCCACACCACAGGCGTGGCTAAACCCACAAGGATCGCGTAAAGGACGTCGCGCACCCTCTCAATGAGCCATGCGAGCACGCCGCTCCTCCACAAGCCTCAAAACCATCTCCAGGACCTCTTCCGGAGTTTTATCGGTGGTGTCCACCACCACCGCATCCGGTGCGGGGCGAAGGGGGGAACAGGAGCGTGTGGAGTCTCGTTCATCCCGGCGACGGATGGCCTCCAACACCTCCGCAAAGGAGCCGCCCTGCTCCCGCTGCCTTCGGCGAGCCCGCTCCTCCAAAGTAGCCCAAAGGAAGATCTTGAGCTCGGCCTCGGGCAAAACCACGGTGCCGATATCCCTTCCCTCCATGACCACATCCCGCCCCGCCGCGATTTTGCGCTGGAGTTCCACAAGCCGCGCCCGCACCCGCGCATCCGCGGCGAGCTGCGAGGAAAGCTCGTCTAACTCAGGATTGGAAAGAAGGGCCGTCACGTCCTCCCCGTTGAGGAAAATCCGACCCCCTTCGCCCACGGTGATCTCCGCCTCCTCCACGGAGAGGCCGCGGCGATGGGCCAAGGCGGCAGCGCGGTACATGGCGCCAGTGGGGACGAAGAGAAATCCCAGGGCTTGGGCCAAACGTTTCGCCAGCGTGGTCTTGCCCGCCGCGGCCGGCCCGTCAATGGCGATCTTCATCCCACGATCTTGTACCCCCGCTCCACCGGCCGCGCAACATGGAGCCTCGCCTCCACCTTTTGGGAAAGCTCCACCCGCGCCCCTTCCGCCTCTTCAACGGAGGGGAAAGCCAAAAACAAAGTGGATCCAGACCCGCTCATTCCCACCCCAAGGCTTTTTACCCCCTCTAATATCGCCCGCAACCGGGAGAGCTCGGGGTAGAGGTGTGCGGCTGCCGGCCAAAGATCGTTCAGAAACGGAGGAACGCGCGAAAGCGGCCCTGGGGGCGAGGGCGGGATCCCCAGTTCATCGAAGGCCTTGTACACCTTTTCCGTGGAACAAGAAAAGGGCGGGATCACCAAAAGAAAGGCAGGGGGAACTTTTGTCTCCACGGGATGAACGCGATCGCCAACCCCCTCCACCCAGGCCGGGCTTTTCTCCAAGAAAAAGGGGACATCCGCGCCAAGTTTTGCCCCTAAATGCATGAGCTCTTCTTTGCTTTTTCCAAGGTCATAAAGGACGTTAAGGCCCACAAGGACGGCGGCGGCATCGGCGCTTCCGCCGCCCAACCCCGCTCCCGCCGGGATCTTCTTGCGAAGCGTGATGCCCACACCAAGCCCCGTTTCCTCCAAAAGGAGGCGGGCCGCGCGGTACGCTAAATTCCGCTCCGGCGGCCCCAGCTCCGGCGGGGCCTCAAGTTCAATCCCTCGGGGAAGGGCCTCAAGGATGATCTCATCCGCTAAATCCACCGCACAAAAAAGGCTCTGAAGGAGGTGATAGCCATCCTCCCTCCTTCCCGTCACCCGCAAAACTAAATTCAACTTGGCATAAGCCATGATCCTGAGCTTTTTCATCTCTCTTGGGGAGGGACGACGATGCGCCCGTTTTGCACCACGGCCCAGGCCAAATTCTGCCCCATCCAGTAGGGGATCTCCGCAAAAGACACAGCATCCCAGACCACGAGGTCCGCCCTTTTGCCGGGCTCGATGGAGCCGAGTTCCGCGGCCAAACCCAAGGAGGCCGCGGCGTTAAGGGTCACCGCGGTGAGCACCTCCTCTGGGCTCATCTTCAGCTTAAGCACAGCAAGGCTCATTACAAAAGGAAGGGAGGCCAGAGGGCAGGAACCGGGGTTGAAATCCGTGCCCAAGGCCACGGGAACTCCGGCCGCGATGAGGCTTCGCGCGGGCGGATAGGGCTCGTCCAAAAGAAACGCCGTCCCGGGGAGAAGCACGGCCACCGTGCCCGCCCGGGCCAACGCCTCGATCCCCTCCTCCGAAACGTGCAAGAGATGCTCCGCGGAGGTAGCGAAAAGTTCGCCCGCAAGCTCCGCCGCCCCCACGTAAGCGAGCTCGTCCGCGTGGATTTTTAGCTGCAAACCCGCTTTTTTCGCCGCCAAAAGGATTTGGCGGGCCTCCTCCACCGAATAAAAGCCGCGATCGCAAAAGACATCGCAGAACCGAGCAAGCTTTTCCTTAGCTACAGCGGGGATCATCTCCTCGATGAGGAGCCTAATGTACTCCTCCCGGGAAAGTTCGGAAGGGAAGGCGTGGGCGCCCATGAAGGTGGGGACGAGGGTCAAGGGAAGTTCTTCCGCAAGCCTTTTTATGGCCCGGAGGCTCTTGAGCTCGTCCGCAAGGGTAAGGCCATAGCCGGACTTTATTTCCACGGTGGTCACTCCCTGGGCGAGCATGCGCAAAAGCCGGGGGCGGGCGAGGCGTACAAGCTCCTCTTCGGAGGCGGCGCGGGTTGCGGCCACGGTGGTGAGGATCCCCCCTCCCGTGTACTTCTCCCCTCGGGCCCGGGCCAGGAACTCCGCCACCCTGTTCCCGGCGAACACCGCATGGGTGTGAGGGTCCACAAGGCCTGGGGTCACACACCTTCCCTGGCAATCCAAAACCGGCCCCAAAAAGGTTGGAGGGCGACCTTCTCCTGTAGCGACGATGCGGCCGGCCTTTACCACCACGTAAGCGTCGCGAAGGATAAGAATTTCTCCTTGGCTTGGGCCACCCCGCGCCCGTTCACCTTGGGGGGTGGCGAGCTCTCCAATCCCGCGAAGAAGGAGATCCACGGCGAGATTCTACCCGTCTTGGGTATACTGTCCGGTGTGCTCGAGCTCGATGGTCATTTGACCGTGGAGACGGCGGAAGAGGTGATCTTCAGGGAAAAACCCGTGTACCTTTCCCCCCATGCCCGCGAAAAGCTTGCCGCCTCGCACCGGGCCCTCCTTTCCGCCCTCCAAGGACCCAGGGCGGTGTACGGGGTGAACACGGGGTTCGGCGCCCTTTCCCGGGTGCGTGTTTCCAAAGAAGAGCTTTCCCAGCTCCAGCTGAACCTCGTGCGCTCCCACGCCGCAGGGGTGGGAGAACCCCTTCCCGACCGTGTGGTGCGCGGGGTCCTCCTTTTTCGGGCGAACTCCTTCCTCCAGGGCGCTTCGGGAGTGCGTCCGGAACTGGTGGAGTTGCTTTTGGGGATGCTCAACGGCGGGGTTTATCCCGTGATCCCTGCCCAGGGCTCGGTGGGGGCCTCTGGGGATCTTGCGCCCTTGGCCCATCTTGCTTTGGTGGTTTTGGGCGAGGGAAGGGCGCGCTTTCGCGGGGAGGAGCTTTCCGGCAGGGAGGCCCTGCACCGGGCTGGCCTAACCCCCCTTTCTGAGCTCCATCCCAAGGAAGGACTTGCCCTTTTGAACGGAACTTCCGTGATGTTGGCCCTCCTTTTTTGCGCCTGGGTGTTGGGGAACCGCGCGTTTTCGGCGGCGTTGGGCGGGGCGGCCCTCACTTTTCAGGCCCTGCGCGGCCACACCCAACCACTGGATCCCCGGGTCCACGCGCTGCGTCCCCATCCCGGCCAGGCCAAGGTGGCGGAAACGCTGCGCGCCCTCCTTGCGGGAAGCAAACTCACTGACACCTTCACCGAAGACGTTCAAGATCCTTACTCCCTGCGGTGTTTGCCCCAAATACTTGGCCCGGTGTGGGAGGTTTTGGAACGCCTGAAAACAACGCTCACCATCGAGATGAACGCGGCCACGGACAACCCCCTTGTTTTGGCGGAGGGCGAAGTCCTGTGCGGGGGGAATTTCCATGGCCAAGTGCTAGCGTTGGCCGCCGAAGAGCTGGGGATGGCCTTGGCCGTTTTGGGCAATTCCTGTGAGCGCCGCCTCAATCTCCTTCTCACCGCCCAGGACCGTGGGCTTCCCCCTTTCTTGGCCCAAAACCCGGGAAAAAGCTCCGGCCTCATGCTTCTCCAGTACACGGCGGCCGCGCTCGCCGCGGAAAATAAAGTCCTGGCCCATCCGGCGGCGGTGGACAACATTCCCACCTCCGGAGGGAAAGAGGATCACAACTCCATGGGGGCCACCTCCGCCTGGAAGGCCTTGAGGATCGCGGAGAATGTGGTGCACCAAGTGGCACTGGAGCTTGTGGCCGCGCGCTGGGCCGCGGCCCTGCACGGTCCGGAAAAGCTCTCTCCTGCAACTTTAGGCTTTTATGAAAAACTTGTGGAGGTTGTGCCGCCGCCAGGAGAAGATCGTGATATGAGCGAAAACATCGCCCGTGTCGCCAAAGACATCAAAGAAGGGAGGCTCGTGATCCATGGGGTTTAAAGCGGGAACCGTGGCAGTTGTGGGCAAGACCAACGTCGGAAAATCCTCGTTCATCAACGCCGTGATGGGGAGGAAAGTGGTGATTGTCTCGGATCGGCCGCAGACCACGCGCAACCGCATCCGCTGCATCTATAACACAGAGGGCGCGCAAGTGGTGTTTGTGGACACTCCCGGGCTCCACCAGCCGATAAACAAGCTCTCCGCGCACCTTCTTAAGGAGGCCTTCCGCGCCCTGGCCGGGGTGGACGAGCTTGTGTACATGGTGGAGCCCAAGGGCAAGGTGGACGAGTACGATGAGACCGTTCTCCCAAGGATCAAGTCACTTCCTTGCCCAAAAGTGCTTCTTGTGAACAAGATCGACCTCGCCAAGGGGAACGATCTTCCCGAGACGCTTTTAGCCTATGATCGGCTCGGGATTTTTAACGATCTTGTGCCCATTTCCGCCAAGCGCGGGACGAACCTGGAACGCGCGCTGCAAGTGATCATTTCTCACCTCCCGGAGGGAGAGCCCCTTTTCCCTCCAGACCTTCCCCTTCCCACCGATCGACCCCTGGAATTCATCGTGGCCGAGCTCATCCGCGAGAAGATTTTCAACCTCACGTACCAGGAGATCCCCTACTCCACGGCGGTGGTGGTGGAGGAGATCCGGGAGCGGGAGGACAAGCCCCTTGTGGAGATCTACGCCACGATCTACGTGGCCAAGGACTCCCAAAAGGCGATCGTGATCGGAAGCGGCGGGCAAAAGTTAAAGGAGATTGGAAGGCTGGCCAGGCTGGAATTGGAAGCGATGCTGGGGAAGAAAGTCTTCCTTTCCCTCCAGGTGCGGGTGAGACCGAAATGGACGGAGAGCGAGACGGAGATCGCTCGCCTTACCGGCGACTGATATACTCGCCCCCGATGTCCACCGAGGTGGTCATCGAGCCGGTACGGGATTTCCAGGGGTATCGGGCCTGCGAGCGCCTGCAGCGGGAGGTCTGGGGATTTCAAGATATTTCCGTGATCCCCGACCACGCCCTCCATATGCTCGTCCAGGCCGGGGGCCTCCTCCTTGGGGCGTTCGATGGCGTTGGCCCTGGCCGGGAGATGTTGGGCTTCTCCCTCTCTGTTTTGGGACTGTGGGAGGAAAGGAGACTCCGGCACTTCTCCCTCATGACCGCGGTCAAACCCGGCCACCAAAACCAGGGGATCGGGGAAAAGCTCAAGCTAGCTCAACGCGAGCACGTTCTTAGGCAAGGGATCGACCTCATCACCTGGACCTTCGACCCCCTGGAGTCCCGCAACGCCCACTTCAACTCGAACAAACTCGGCGGAATCGTGCGGAGTTACCATCCCAACTATTTCGGGAAGGAGATGCGCGATGCCCTAAACCAAGGGCTTCCCAGCGACCGTTTTCTTTGCGAGTGGTACTTGGCTTCGCCGCGGGTGGAGGCAAGGATAGCGGGCAAAAAATCCCCGGAGCTTTGCCTTTCGGAGGTGGAGGTGATCAATCGCACCCAGCGTCTTCCCTCGGGGCAGAGGGCTCCTGCTGGCGGCCGCCTTGGCCTTTCCGCTCCGTTTCTGTTCTTCGAGATCCCCAGCAATCTCCAGGCCTTGAAGCGCGAAAACCTCGAAGTTGCCCGGGCCTGGCGCGGGGAATGCCGGAAATTTCTGGCCCCGTACCTGGAGGAGGGCTATATCATCACCGGCCTCATCCGGCAGGGAGAGCGGAGTTTCTTGCTTTTGGAGCGCGCGCAGCTTGAGGAGGTGCTCGGCCGGCCATGCTAAAGCTGGAGCGCATGTCCCTGTTTTTGGTGGAGCTCCCCCTGGTGAGCCCATTTGCCACGAGCTTCGGGGAAGAACGGGTAAAGCACGCGCTTTTGGTGAGCTTGACCGCCGATGGCCTTATGGGATGGGGAGAATGTGTGGCCGGATCCGGTCCATGGTTCTCCGCGGAGACCGTGGAGACCGCACGCTACATCATCTCCGAGCACATCAAACCCATCCTCAGCGCCAACAAACTCCTCGAACATCCCTCGGAGCTCCCCAAGCTTTTTGCCCCTATTCGCGGCCATCCCATGGCCAAAGCGGCGGTGGAGGCGGCCGCCTGGGACCTTTTCGCCCGGGCCCAGAAAAAACCGCTTTTTCAGGTGTTGGGCGGGGTGCGGGAGGAAGTCCCAGCCGGGGTGAGCGTGGGGATCCACAATGACCTTCCCTCCCTCCTTGCCACCGTGGAGCATTTTCTTGACGAGGGCTACCAGAGGATAAAACTCAAGATAAAGCCAGGATGGGACCTAGTACCGGTTCAGGCGGTGCGCGAGCGCTTCCCCGATATCCTCCTTTCCGTGGACGCCAACGCCGCCTACCGCTTGGCGGATCTTCCCACCCTTAGGGAACTCGATGGCTATGGCCTTCTTATGCTCGAACAGCCTTTGGGGTTTGACGACCTTTTGGAGCATGCCCATCTTTCCCAGGTCCTCGCCACGCCCATTTGCCTCGATGAATCCATAGATTCGGCCCATCGGGCCTGGGAGGCCTTGGAGCTTGGGGCCTGTCGCATCATCAACGTGAAGCAGGGCCGGGTCGGCGGAATAACGGAGGCCTTGGAAATCCATCGGTTGGCGTTGGAGAGGAAGATCCCCCTTTGGTGCGGGGGGATGTTGGAAACGGGCATCGGCCGGGCCTTAAATGTCCACTTGGCCACATTGCCCGGCTTCACCCTTCCCCACGACATCTCCGCCACCCGCCGCTACTTCCGCGAGGACATCGCCGACCCGCCCTTTGAGCTCCAAAACGGATATATTCCTGTTCCCAAAAAGCCGGGCCTTGGGGTGGAGATAAACTGGGATCGGCTACTGCGCTCCTGCACCTGGAGCAGGACCTGGAAGCTTTAAGGAGGGGAAATGCGGAAGATCGAGCTTGCCCGCATCATCGATCATACCGCTTTGGGTCCCGATGTGGGTCGCGCCCAGGTGGAAAAAGTCTGCCAGGAAGCGATTCAGCACAAATTTTATGCCGTTTGTATTCCCCCAACCTTTGTGGGCCTTGCCCGCCAAATCCTCCGGGATAGCGGGGTGAAGGTGTGCACGGTCGTGGGTTTCCCCCATGGCCAGCATCGCCCGGAGGTGAAGGCGATGGAGGCCCGCTTGAGCGTGGAGGAAGGAGCGGACGAGGTGGACATGGTGATCCACGTTCCGGCCCTAAAAAGCGGGGATTATGCCTATGTTCTTGGGGAGATCCGGGCGGTGCGCGAGGCCACCCAAAAGGCGGCAAGGCCCATTGTGCTTAAAGTGATTTTGGAGTGTGCCCTCCTTACCGAGGCGGAGAAGGTGGCCGGCGCGATTTTGGCCAAGGCCGCCGGCGCGGATTTCGTGAAGACCTCCACGGGATTCGGCCCGGGCGGGGCCACCCCCGAGGATGTGGCCCTGCTGCGCCGCACGGTTGGCCCAAATTTCGGGGTCAAGGCGGCCGGCGGGATTCGGGACTACGCCACCGCGGTGCGCATGGTCGAAGCCGGCGCCAATAGGATCGGAGCCTCCCGCTCCTTGGACATCCTCGCCGGCGCCCCCGATTAGCCTTGGCTGAACTCGCCCGCGACCGGGGCCTCGTCCTCCGAACTCAGGATCATGCGGAAACGGACCGCATCGTCTCCCTCCTCACCGAGGGGCACGGAAAATTGGAAGTTTTGGCCAAGGGCGCACGCCGGCTGGAAAGAACCTGGGGCGCAGCCCTGGACGTCTTGAACCTCGCGGAGATCATCTACTACCGGCGGCGCTCCGGACTCCACCTTCTGCGGGAGGCCACCCTCCTTCGCGCCTTTCCCCGGATCCGCCAAGACCTTTCCCGGCTGGAAGCGGGGCTCGTTTTGGCGCAATGGGCCAAAGATTTGGTGCCCCGCGAAGCCCCGGATCCGCGGCCTTTTCGCCTTACGCTAAGTTTTCTTTTGGCGCTGGAGGGGAATGGGCCGCCGGACATCCTCCTTCGTGCCTATAAATTTCGGCTCCTCGCCATCCTGGGCTATCGGCCGGTCCTGAGCGGCTGCCTTTCCTGCGGAGGAAAAGAAAAGCTCACTTGGTCGGCGGACCGCGGCGGGCTCCTTTGTCGGGATTGCGGAGGGGTCGGGGAGGAGGTGCCACCGCGAATCTGGCGGGCCATGGATGCCCTCCTTCGGCTGCCCCTTTCCGCCCTCAGCCACCTGCGCATCCCCGAAGAAGAACTCAAAACTATGGACGCCATGCTCATGGCCTTTCGCGAGGCCCAGGTGGCGCGCTAGCCGCAGACCTGCGGAGAAGCTATATTTCTCCTTTGTGGAATTGCGCGTCATTTCCTGCGAGAAAACGGTGTTCGTTGGTGAGGTCCACGCGGTTTTCGCCAAAAGCCCGCTGGGCTGGTTCGGCATCCTTTCCCGCCACACTCCCGCCGCGTTCCTCCTCCAAGATACGCCCCTTAGGGCAAAGCTTCCCGAGGGGGAAAAAGTCTTCCACGTGAAGAACGGGGTACTTCACGTGCGGGAGAACCGCGTCACCGTTGTGGCCGATGAGGTCCAAAGTGCCTAGGGTTTTCGTGACGGGTTTTGGGGTGGTGAGCCCGTTGGGGGTGGGGCGGGAGGCCTTCTTCCAGGGGCTGCGTCGGGGTTCTGTGGCCATTCGGCGGGTGGATCAGGAGCTCGACCTTGAGGGCATAGAAGCTAAAGTCGCCGCTCCCTGCGACGGTTTTGACCCTACGGCCTTCCTCTCTCCCCGGCGGGCGCGAAGGCTTGGCCGCGCCTCCCAGATGGCGGTGGTGGCGGCGAAGCTCGCCGTGGAGGACGCGGGCTTGCGGCCCGCGGGGACGGGAGCGGTGGTGGTGGGCACGGGGATCGGCGCCCTCGAGGTCCTTTTGGAAAACCACGTCTCCTTCCGCGATCGCGGGCCGGACCGGGTTTCGCCGTTTTTGATCCCCCTCATGATGCCCAATGCCCCGGCGGCGGAGGTGTCCATCGAACTTGGGATAAAAGGGCCAAGCTTCGGGGTGGCCACGGCCTGCGCGGCCAGCACCCACGCCATTGGCCTTGCTTTCCACCTCATCCGCGCCGGGCAGGTGGACTGGGCCCTGGCCGGCGGGACGGAGGCGGTGATCCTGCCCCTCGTCCTTGCCGCGTTTGACCGCATGGGCGCCCTCTCCCGCAACCCCGATCCGGAGAACGCCTCTCGTCCGTTCGACCGCGACCGCGACGGGTTCGTCCTCGGGGAGGGCGCGGCCCTCCTCGTTTTGGAAAGCGAAGAGCACTTGCGCGCCCGGGGCGGGGAGGCGCTGGCGGAGATCGTGGGCTTCGGTCAAACCTCCGACGCCTTCCACATCACCGCTCCTCCGGAGGACGGGGAGGGCGCCCTCAGGGCCATGGATTCCGCTCTGAAGGATGCCGGCCTCTCCCCGGATCACGTGGACTACGTCAACGCCCACGGCACTTCCACCCCCCTTAACGACCGCGCCGAGACGATGGCGCTAAAGAGGCTTTTTGGGCCGCGCGCGTACGAGGTCCCCGTGAGCTCTACAAAGTCCCAAATGGGGCATCTCCTTGGGGCTGCCGGGGCGGCGGAGGTGGGAGCCGTCCTTTTCGCCTTCCTGGAGGGGCTCATCCCGGCCACGGTCACCTGGCGGAACCGCGACCCCGAATGCGACTTGGACTACGTGCCGGGGGAGCCGCGGCCGGCGAAGGTCCGGGTGGCCTTGAAGAACTCCTTCGGCTTCGGCGGCCAAAACGCCTCCCTTGTGTTGCGCGCCGTTTAAAAGGGGGGTCCATGCGAGAAATAAAGGTGGCGGTGATCGGCACGAAGTTCATGGGCCGGGCCCACGCCAACGCCTACCGACAGGCCCGGGCTTTTTTCTCCCCGCCAGTTATTCCGACCCTTTCCATGGCCTGTGGGACAAACGAAGAGGAAACGCAAAGGTTCGCCAAACAATTTGGGTTCTCCCGTTACACCACGAGCTGGGAGGAAGCCGCGGAGGACCGGGAAATCGACCTCGTGGACATTTGCACTCCGAACGACCTCCACGCACCGATCGCTTTAACTGCTGCCTGGAAAGGGAAGGCGGTGTTTTGCGAAAAGCCCTTGGCCAGGAATCTTGAGGAGGCCAAACAGATGTGGCGGGCCGTGGAGGAGGCAGGCGTTCCGCACATGATTTGTTTCAACTACCGGTTCTTCCCAGCCATTCAACTTGCCAAAAGGCTCGTTTCAGAAGGGGCATTGGGAGAGATCCGCCAATTCCACGCCCTTTATCTTCAGGACTGGGGGCTTGCGCCTGGCCTTCCCCTCACCTGGCGTTTTCAAAGGGAGCGGGCGGGCTCCGGGGCCCTGGGCGACACCGCCGTCCACATCGTGGACCTCGCCCGTTTCCTTGTGGGCGAGATCGCTGAGGTCACCGGGCTCCTTGCCACCTTCGTTCCGGAACGCCCACTTCCCCAGGGCGGGATGGGAAAGGTGACGGTGGACGATGCGGCCGCGTTTTTAGCGCGCTTCCATTCCGGAGCCACCGGGGTCTTTGAGACAAGCCGCGTTTCCCTGGGGCGCAAGAACTTCATGCACCTAGAGATAAACGGCTCCCGGGGGAGCCTCTTTTGGAATGCCGAGGATCCCAATTGGCTTTGGTTCTACTCCCTCGATGACCCGCCTCACCTGCGGGGCTTCCGCCGCATCCTTGTCACCGAGGAGGTGCACCCCTACGCGAAGAACTGGTGGCCCACCGGGCATATCCTCGGCTACGAGCACACTTTCGTCCACGCTGTGGTCGAGCTCTGCCAGGCCCTTGCGGAAGGGAGAAATCCTGAGCCCAATTTTTTGGACGGGGTGCGCGCCCAGGCCGTGTTGGAAGCCGTCATACTTTCTGGGGAAAGCCGGCGCTGGGAAAAAGTTCCGGCCTAAAACTGCTCAAGGAAGCGCAAGTCGTTTTGCCAAAAGAGGCGGATGTCTTCGATCCCGTAGCGCAGCATGGCCATGCGCTCGATCCCCAGCCCAAAAGCAAAACCCGTCACTTCCTCGGGATCGTAACCGACCTCCTCCAAAACGCGGGGGTGGACCATACCCGCGCCCATGATCTCCAGCCACTTTTCCGTCCCTTTTTTGCGGATGTGTACCTGGGCAGAGGGCTCGGTGAACGGGAAGAAATCCGCGGAAAAACGCATCTCGTAGCCGGGCCCAAAGAAGGCGCGCACGAACTCCCCAATCACCCACTTGAGATGGGCGAAGGTGAGGCCCTTCTCCACCCAAAGAAGCTCTACCTGATGGAAGACCGGGGAGTGGGTGGCGTCCGGATTATCCCGGCGGAAACACCGCCCCGGACAAATGATGCGCACCGGGGGTTTGCGGGCCTTCATCACCCGAATCTGCACGGGGGACGTGTGGGTGCGCAGAAGAATACCATCCCCAAGATAAAAGGAGTCCCACTCGTCCCGGGCGGGATGGTCCGGCCCGATGTTCAGGGCCTCGAAATTGTAGTATTCCGTCTCGATCTCCGGGCCGCTCGCCACATCAAAACCGAGCCGCAAAAATATCTCCTCGATCTCCAGGCGCACTTGGGTGAGGGGGTGGAGCCTCCCAAGGGCTCGCCATTTCCCGGGAAGGGAAAGGTCGTAGCGCTCGCGGGCAAGCCTCTCCAACCGGGCCTTTTGCCCAAGAACCTCCCGTTTCTCCGCCAGCGCCGCCTCGATCCGCTCCTTGAGGGCGTTCAAAATCCTTCCGGCCTCCGCCCTTTCCGAAGCCGGAAGATCTTTTAGAACAGAAAAGAGCTGGGTGAGGCTGCCCTTTCGCCCAAGAATTTGGACCCTTACCGCCTCCAGTTCCTCAAGGCTTTTAAGATCCTCTGCGGTTTTCTCCCACTTTTCCCAGATCTCCTCCGCCGCCCGCGCAACCTCCGCCAACGTCATGGCTGCCAAGTGTACTTTGGCCCCAAACGGCCCCACAAATCTCGGCCGCAGCAAAGCCTTTATAATCCCGCACCATGTCCGTCGTCTGGTTCACAGACCTTTCAGCGTCTCCGGAGATGAACCTCCTTGAAAAGCTCCGGGTGCTCCTTTACGAGGCTGGGCTTCCCCGGATCTTCAAGGCGGGACAGCTTGTGGCCATAAAGCTCCATTTTGGGGAGCTTGGGAACCTCGCGTACCTCAGGCCCAATTACGTGCGCGTGGCCGTGGAGGAGCTCAAAAAGCTTGGGGCAAAACCATTCCTCACCGACGCCAACACCCTCTACACCGGCACCCGCTCCAACGCCGTGGATCACCTCCTCACCGCCGCCCAAAACGGGTTCGTCTTGGAAGTGGTAGGAGCACCGGTGATCATCGCCGATGGCCTAAGAGGCACAGACGAGGTGGTGATCCCCGTGGACGGAGAATACGTCCGGCAGGCGAAAATCGGGGCGGCGGTGGCCCTGGCGGATGCCCTCCTCGTCATGACCCACTTCAAGGGCCACGAACAGGTGGGATTTGGCGGGGCCCTGAAGAACCTGGGGATGGGCGCGGCCTCGCGGGCGGGGAAACTCGAACAGCATTCCACTTCAAAGCCGCGGGTGCGGGAGGAAAACTGCGTGCGCTGCGGGCTTTGCGCCCGCTATTGCCCCACCGGCGCCATAACCATCGCGGAGTACGCCACCGTCAATTACGAAATTTGCCAAGGGTGTGGCCAGTGCGTGGCCATGTGTAGCCATGGGGCGATGATCGCCGTCGAAGACGCATCTTGCGAGATCCTAGCGAGAAAGATCGCGGAGTACGCCAAAGCTGCGTGGAACAATCGCCCGGCCCTGTTCGTCTCCTTCATCACCCAGGTCTCGCCGGATTGCGACTGCTGGGGGATGAACCGGCCGCCCGTGGCCCCGGATTTGGGAATCCTTGCTAGCGCCGATCCCGTGGCCTTGGATCAGGCCTGTATCGATTTGGTCCGCGAGGCCGTGGGTTATGATCCCTTCCTTTGCGCCCATCCCGGAGCCGGCTGGGAAGAGCAACTCGCCCACGCCGAGCGCATCGGCCTTGGATCCCGTTCCTATGAGCTCCGCCGAATCCTCACCGGGCTGGACCGTCGAAGCCCGTGAATTACAATGGCCGCACCATGAGGGAATACCAAAGGCGCCGAGAGGCCCTATGGCAAAAGGTAGAAGGTCAGGGGCTGGATGCGTTTCTTTTGGTAAATGTGGAGGGCTCCGAGCAGCCAAACCTCCGGTACCTCACGGGCTTCACCGGGACCTTCGGGGTCCTCATCGTCGCTAGCGAAACCCTTTTTCTCACGGATCCCCGCTATACGGAACAGGCTAAAAACCAAGTGGATGTGGAGGTATTGGAGGTGCGCGGCCGGTGGATTCCGCAGGTGATCGAGCGCCTGCGGGAACTTGGGGCAACGCGCGTGGGGATCGGAAGCGCCCGCACCACTCTCCACCTTTTTGAGGAGCTCAAAAAAGCTGGAGAGGGCTTGGAGTTCGTCCCCATCGGGGCTCCGGTGGAGGAGCTGCGCCGGGTCAAGACGGGGGAGGAGATCGAAAAGATAAAGGAGGCGGTGGAGCTCACGGAGGCCGGGCTTCAGTGGATTTTGGGGAGGATTCGGCCGGGGATGAGGGAGCGCGAAGTAGCGTTGGAGTTGGAGTTTTGGTACCGAAAGGAGGGGGCGGAGGACGTGGCCTTTGAGCTCATTGTGGCTGCCGGCCCGCAAAGCGCCATGCCCCACCACCGCGCCGGTAATCACCCCCTGAAGGCCGGGGAAATCGTGCTCTTCGACATCGGAGTCCGCGTGGACGGGTATTGCGCGGATATCACCCGCACGGTGGCTTTGGGGGAGCCGGACAAAGAAGCGAAGGACGCGTACAAACTAGTTTTGCGCGCAAACGAGGTGGGCATTGGGGCCATCAAGGCTGGCGTCCTGGGGAAGGACGTGGACGCCCAGGCCCGGAAAATCCTGGAGGAAGCGGGCCTTGGGGAACATTTCGGCCACGGGTTGGGCCACGGGGTTGGGCTGGAGGTGCACGAAGGGCCGCGACTTTCCGCCACCTCCGAGGATATCCTCGTTTCGGGAAACGTTGTCACGGTCGAGCCCGGGGTCTATTTTCCCGGGAAATTCGGGATCCGCATCGAGGACGTGGTGGTGGTCGGCGAGGATGGGGCACGCCTCCTTTCGGCGTTCCCCAAGGACGAGCTTTTAGTGGTGGCCCGGAGGTGAAAGTGGAGCTGAGGGAAATCGCCAAACGGGTGGAGGAGAGGCACAGGATCCCCCTCACCGAGCGGGATGTAGGCCGGGTGTTCTCCGCAGCCCTTGCTTCTTCGGATATTTGGCGGATCGTGGATCTCGCGGGAATCCCGGTCCTGGGAACATGCGAGGCCCTTAAGGCCATGGCCGAGCGGGGCTGGGTGGAGTTCAAAAACGGGCGCGTGGTCGTCACTGAAGCAGGAAGGGATTTGGCGGCGCAGCTGGGGATCGGGGCGGCCCAGGAGCTCCGCTGTCCCAGATGCCGCGGTCGGGGCCTAGAACTCTCGCCCTTCCGCGAGCTTGCCCAAAAATTCCATGACCTTGCGCAAAATCGGCCGGAGGCCTCCCAGGAGTTCGATCAGGGCTACGTCACCGAGGAGACCACCGTGGCCCGCATCGCCCTCGCTTATGCCCGCGGCGACCTTGCGGGAAAGGAAATCCTCGTTTTGGGAGATGACGACCTCGTTTCCCTTGCTGCCGCCCTCACCCGCCTCCCCCGCCGGGTGGTGGCCCTGGACGTGGACCGAAGGATTATCGAGTTCCTCCAGGACGCGGCCCGCGCGGAAAACCTGAACTTGGAGGTCTACCACCACGACCTGCGAGAGCCTTTGCCCCTGGAGCTTCTCCGCCGCTTCGATACTTTTTTGTGTGATCCCACCGAAAGTTTTCGCGGGTATCTTGCCTTCGCCCACCGGGGGATCTCCGCCCTGCGCGGTCCGGGCTGCGCCGGGTACCTTGGGCTCACGCGTTTGGAGGCCTCGTTGCGCAAATGGCAAAAGATCGAGCTTGCCCTCCTCGAAGCCGGGGCGGTCATCACCGACCTTTTCCCCAATTTTCATGAGTACGTGAACTGGCCGTATATCGAGACCATGCGGGCCTGGCCATATCTTCCGGTGAAGCGCGTCCCCGGGAAATTCGAGCCCTGGTACCGCTCAGCCCTCATCCGCATCGAGCTTGTGGAGGAAGGGAGAGTGGAAAACGTCCGCTATAGCGGGGACATCTTCACCGACGAGGAGGCGGCCACCACTTGAGGTAACCCGCTATAATTGCCAAAGCCATGCCACGCAAAACGAAGCCGGCGCCGGCGGTCGCGGAAGCTCCGGTGGCTCTTCCCTGGCCCTTGGTCCCCCGCAAGGTGTTCTTCACCAGGGGAGTGGGGCGGCATCGGGATGAGTTGCGCTCCTTCGAGTTGGCCCTGCGGGACGCGGGGATAGAAAAATTGAACCTCGTGCACGTCTCGAGCATTTTGCCCCCGGGATGCAAGATCATCCCCCGTTCCGAGGGCCTCAAGGAGATAAAACCCGGACAAATCGCGTTTTGTGTGTTTTCCCGCTGCTCCTCCAACGAGCCGCACCGGCTCATTGCCGCTTCCATCGGCTGTGCCATCCCTGCCGACCCCAACGCCTACGGGTATCTTTCCGAGTACCACGCCTTTGGGGAGAACGAAAAGCAGGCCGGGGACAAAGCGGAGGATTTGGCGGCGTCCATGCTTGCCTCAACTTTGGGCATCGAGTTCGACGACGAGCTCGTGTGGGACGAGAAAAAAGAGATTTGGCGGATCAGCGGGAAAATCGTGCGCACCATGAACGTGACCCAGTCGGCAATCGTGGACAACAAAGGCTACACCACGGTCATCGCCGCCGCCGTCTTCCTCTTTTAAGGGGCGAGGATGCGCAGAAAACAGGATTATTTGCGCGAACCAATTCGGCACATTGACCCCAAGAGTTTCGATGCCGTGCCCATTGTGGAGGCCATGGCGCACATGTCCTACCAGGCCCGCAACTTCGCCCGGGCCGCAAAGATCTATGATCGCATGCTTGCCGACCAGGATTGCACCATCATCCTGTGCCTCGCGGGCTCCCTCATCAACGCCGGGCTAAAACTGTGCATTGTGGATCTTCTGCGCCACAACATGGTGGACGTGGTGGTGGCCACCGGTGCAAACATCGTGGACCAGGACTTCTTCGAGGCCCTCGGGTTTAAGCACTACCTGGGCAGCCCCGATGTGGACGACAACGAACTTCGCGAGCTTCACATCGACCGGATTTACGACACTTTCATCGACGAGGACGAGCTCCGCATTTGCGATCAGACGGTGGCGGAGATCGCCGACGGCCTTGCGCCCGGGGTTTATTCCTCCCGGGAGTTCGTGCGGGAGATGGGCCGGTATCTTGTGGAGCGCGGGCTTGGCGAGGATTCCATCGTCCGGGTGGCGTATGAGAAGGCCATACCCATTTTCATCCCCGCTTTTTCCGACTGCAGCGCGGGCTTTGGCCTGGTCCTTCACCAGTGGCGGCGGCCGGAGAAACACGTGGCCATCGATTCCGTCAAGGATTTTCTGGAGCTCACCCGGATAAAAATCCGGGCCAAGGAGACCGGGCTGGTGATGGTGGGCGGAGGTGTGCCCAAGAACTTCGCCCAAGATGTGACGGTGGCCGCGGATGTCCTGGGGTTCCCGGTGCCCATGCATAAGTACGCGATTCAGATCACCACCGCCGATGTGCGCGACGGCGGCCTTTCCGGGTCCACCCTCAAGGAAGCAAGCTCCTGGGGCAAGGTGGCCCAAGGGTTTTCTGAGATGGTCTGGGCCGAGGCCACGCTGGTGTTTCCCCTGCTTGTGAGTTACGTGTATCACAAAGGGACGTGGAAAGCCCGTGGGGAAAAAAGGCTCTCCGCGTGGCTGGATCAGCCTGCGACCCTTCCCGTCCCGTGAATTCCTAAAACTGGCCTAAAACCCACCCCTCCCGTAAAATCCGGCGTGACCCGAGAGCGCTCGGGTGGTCAGACCCGTTTGGGCCAAAACCCAAATGGGTTGTTTTTTGGCCAAAACTTGCCCGGGGAGGAGGTGAAAAATGCGGGAGCTCGGGAGGCACCTCGTGGTGGAGCTGTGGGGTTGTCAGGAGAACTTGAATAATCCGGAAGGGATCAGGAAGGCCTTGGTGGAAGCTGTCCGCCGGGCCGGCGCCACCCTCATCGACGTTAACGTCCACACCTTCAACCCCCATGGGGTCTCCGGGGTGGCGGTCATCGCCGAGTCCCACATCTCCTTGCATACTTGGCCTGAGCACGGGTACGTGGCCCTGGACGTGTTCACCTGCGGAGAGAAGGTGGTGCCGGAGGCGGCGTTCGAGGTCTTCCGCGAGCTCTTCCGCCCCCAGCGCACCCACCTCATCGAGATAAAACGCGGAATACAAATATGACCGGCGGAAGACGACCGGGAGAAGACTGGTTATGTGAGGAACAGGCGCCGGGCGTTTGGTTCTGCCTCGGCGTCAAAAGGTGGCTCGTCCGCCGGAGAACGCCGTACCAGGTTCTGGACCTGGCGGAGACGGAATCCCATGGCCGGGTCCTGGCCCTGGACGGGAAGTTCATGCTCTCCGAGCGCGACGAGTTTTTTTATCACGAAATGCTGGTGCATCCCGCGCTCCTTTCCCACCCCTCTCCCGAGCATGTCCTTGTGGTAGGGGGCGGCGACGGCGGAGCCCTGCGCGAGGTCCTCCGCCACCCCGTGAAACACGTGGTCCTTGTGGAAATCGATGATGCCGTGGTGGAGATAGCCAGAGAATGGTTGCCCTCCATCCATCAGGGAGCCCTCGACGACCCCCGCGTGGAAATAATCATCGCCCCGGGCGAAAAATTCCTGCCCGCGCATCCAGGGGAGTTCGACGTGATCATTGTTGATTCCACGGACCCAATCGGCCCAGGAGCGGCCCTCTTTGAGTCCCAATTCTTTCGGGCTTGCCGCGCGGCGTTGCGAAAAGATGGAATCCTCTCCCTTCAGACCGGAAGCCCTCTGCTTTGGCCAAATGAGCTCCAGGGCGTGGTCAAAGCCCTCCGCACCCTCTTCCCTATAGTTGTGCCCTATCTTGGTTTTGCCCCGCTTTACCCATCAGGGATGTGGAGTTACGTCCTTGCCAGTGTTTTTCCCCTTCCCAGTGAAGAGGAGCTAGGGCAAAGGTTCTCCGCGCGCCGGCTTTCCACGCGCTATTTCACGCCCGCGGTCTTTCGGGCGGCACAGGCCATCCCGCCCGCTGTGGAGGCCCTCCTTTCCCCATGACCCAGCGCCTGAGCTTCCTCGGCACCAGCCTTTCCTACCCGGAGGCCCGGGTGGTGATCCTCGGGGTTCCCTTGGAGCGCACCACAAGCTGGCGGGGAGGCCAGGCCCAGGGCCCAAACGCCATCCGCTCTGCCTCCGACTCCGTGGAGTTCTTCTCCCACCACTTCCGCAAGGACGTGCGGGAGGCAAAAATCGCGGACCTTGGGGACCTTGACCCGTACCGATCTGTCGAGGAGATCCTCGCCGAGGAAGAGGCGGAGGTGGGACGGATCCTGGGGGATGGGAAGATCCCCATCGTATTGGGCGGGGAGCACACGGTGGTGATCCCTGCGGTGCGGGCAGCCCGCAGATTCGGCCCCCTGCAGGTCCTCGCCCTCGACGCCCATTCGGACCTGCGGGAGGAGTACTTGGGGCTTAAGGTCTGCCACGCCACGGCCCTGCGCCGCACAAGCGAGATCGTGGAAAACCTCGTCATCGTGGGCGCCCGCTCCTTTTTCGGTCCGGATCTAGCAGAACCGTTTTTTGCCGCCCTCCAGGATTTCCCGGAAAAACTGCGCCCAGATCTTCCCCTCTGGCTCAGCGTGGATCTCGACGCCCTTGATCCCAGTCTTTGCCCAGGTGTGACCAATCCCGAACCAGGCGGCCTTTTTTGGGCAGATTTTCTCGGGATCCTTCGGGCCTTGCGGAGTTTCCGGGTCATCGGGATGGACTTGGTAGAGCTTGCCCCCATTTGGGATCCCTCCGGGGTCTCCGCGGTGTGCGCAGCCAAGATCTTAATTGAGGCCATCGCTGCCTTCTGGGCTTGAGCTTGGTTAAAGGAGGGCCTCCTCCCCGGGGATGCGGGGGAAGAGGCGCACCTCGCCCACGTGAGAAAATCCGCACAGGAAGCGCACAAGCCTCTCCACCCCGATCCCAAACCCCGCGGAAGGACATAGCCCATCCTCCGCCAACGCCAAGAGGGGGCGGAAGGCCTCCAAGGACAAGCCTTGGCTTAGGATGCGGGCTTTAATCCGTTCCAGCTGGTACTCCCGTTCCCCTCCGGAGAGGGCCTCGCCGTACCCCTCGGGATAGAGGAGGTCCATATCCCGCAAGATCCCCGGCCTTTCTGGGTCCTCCCGATCGTAGAACTCCCGCTGATCGATGGGGAAGTCCACAAGCCATACCGGTTGTTTATTGCGGCGGGAAAGCTCGGTCTCGAAGTCTTCCCCGAATTCCTTCCACGCCTCGTGCCAGCTGACGCGGGGGAAAGGCCGGGAGTACTCGGGAAGCTCCCGGCCCCAAGCCCGTAACTGCTTCCCGCATTCCCGGCGCACCTCCGCCAAAACGTGGAGAAAAAGCCTTTCCCCTAGGTCCATAACCTCCTCTCGGGAAGCTCCTCGCACCTCCAAATCTAGCTGGACAAACTCAAAGAGGTGTCGTCCTGTTTTTCCTCGCTCCACAGGCTCCAGCCTCACGTTCGGGGAAAAGCAAAAGATTTTGGGATGGACACGCACTGCCGCCTGCTTGTGAAAAATCATGCTGCGGGTGAGATACCAGGCGCGGCCATAGGCGGAGATGGTGGCCCATTCCGGTGTGGTGCGCAGAGGATCGGTGACCGGCGCAAGGATCACCGGCAAAAGCTCGACGAACCCCTCCTTGACCAGGAAATCCCGGCACGCCCCAAGCACAACACTCGTCACTTCCAAAGCCAAAACCTCCCGCTTCACGCTCCCCTCCTTTTGGGATTGGCTAAAAACGGGCCTAACGCGTTTGGACTGGGCTACACAAAAAGGGAATTGAGGTTACGCCCCGGCCGGGGCGTTGGCCGGGCCAAGTGGCCGGAAGGAAAAGAATTGTCCGCGCAGCACGCAGAGGAGATACGACGAAAGAAAGCCTTTGTCAAGGGGGGTGTT
>FWWM01002811.1_pt1 | contig 45266 bp, 31 predicted proteins | sample 2228351 | NCBI WGS metagenome assembly FWWM01 (sample SAMEA103939774, study PRJEB20133) | metagenome
GTTCACCACAAACCTAAACTTTTGCCCTTTTTTATTAAGGTCAAATCAACACAGAAGGGCTAATTTCTTTACGAACTATTGAGAAAGGGTACACATTTGTTGGCGAGGGCTGTTTTCCAGACCACTCGCGCTGCGTCTGCCGCCACCTGCTCCCCCTTACCGAGGCCGTTTTTTTGGGAAAAACGGCTCCTTTGCTTTGGCTTGGCTCTTTGGCGCACCTGCACCTGCGGAGCTCCAGCTTGGGCCTGAGCATGTGCCCGTCTCGCCCTGGGAGCTTAATAACGGCGCAGTAGCTTCTCCGTGTCGCCGTGCTTGCAGGCGCGGAGGCGAGAGGCTGCTGTCGCGCCATTATTAAGGCCCGAAAGCGGGACGAAAACACGCGCGGGGCCAAACAGGAGCCGCGCGCCCAACCGCTACGCCCACAGCAGTGGCTCCGAAGCCGGCAGCCGTTTTTTCACCCCAAAAAATGGAGGTGAGAAAGGTGAGAGGGTAGAAGGTGGCCGGTTCTACTTTTTTCACGCGACTGCGCCGGGCGGGTGCGGGGCGCCGCGCCTTAATAGCCTAATGGGCTTAGCATCTGGCGCTTGCGCGGCGCGCTCGGCTTTCCGACAAGCGTTGCCCTGGCCCATTTCAGCACACGACGGCGCCCTCCGGATTTACCCGAGAAAGGAACAGGTCGCTGGCGATACCGCGCTGTCGAAAGGCCTCCTGCATGGCCTCCCCCGTATTTTCGGCAATGAAACTGTTGTGGCACAGGGCGAACACCGAAGGGCCAGCGCCGGATATACTGCAGCCCAGCGCCCCGGCCGCCATGGCGGCGGCCTGCACGTCGTAGAAACCCGGTATCAGGTGCGCGCGCTGCGGCTCTATGACTACGTCGCGCAGGCAGCGGCCGATGAGTTCGAGGTCGGAGGTGAAGCACCCTGCGACGAAACCCGCCAGGAAAGCGCTTTGGCGCACATGGTCGCGCAGCGGCACCTCGGGCCTCAGCACTGCGCGCGCCTTGCGCGTCAGTACCTGCAGGTGCGGATACACCACCGCTGCGTATAGCCCTGCAGGCGTGTGCAGGCGGTGCACGTCGAGCGGCTCGTTGCTGCAGATGAGCACGATGCCGCCCAGTAAGGACGGAGCCACATTGTCGGCGTGAAATCCTCCGGAGGCCACCTGCTCGCCCATGCAGGCGAAGGGCAGCAGCTCGCGCTTGCTCATGCCCGTGCGCAGCAGCTCGCTAACGGCCAACACCGCCGCCGCCGCGCTGGCTGCGCTGCTGCCCAAGCCACTGCCCAAGGGCATCTTCTTGTGGATTTCCAACTCGATGCCTACCTGCTGAGCACCCAGGTGCTCGAGCAGGCGCAAGGCCGCCATGCCCGCCGTATTGGAAGCTGGGTCGTAGGGCAGCTTGCCCCCATGTCCCGTGATTTTGACAATTCGAAGCCCGGGCGTGTGGCTCTTGCGCGCGATGACCTCATCGCCCGGGCGCTCCAGCGCCAGGCCCAACACATCGAAGCCTACGCCCACATTGCCAATGGATGCTGGTGCAAATGCTTTGATACCCAAGATGTAAGAGATGTTTTGAGCCAAAGGAAAAGAAGCGTCTCGGGGTGCAAAGAACGCAAAGGCGCAGCGCTCGCATCGCCCCGATATTGCACTGAAACCGCACCACCGGTTAAAGGAGGCGTAACTTTACCGCTCGACTACTTTCCCATCCTCAGCCCATGGACAGCATTCTGAAAAAATACGCCGCCCTGCTCACCCACTACTGCCTACGCATCCAGCCAGGCGACCGCGTCTTCATCAGTACCACTACCTTGGCTGAGCCTTTGGTGCGCGAAGTGTACTGCGAAGCCCTCGAGGCTGGCGCCGCCCTCGTCGAGTGCGACTTGGCCTTTCGCGAACGCGAGCGCCTCTTGCTCGAACACGGCAGCAACGATGCCCTCCGCACGCCGCCCCTCCTCATGAAGGAAGCCATGGAAAACTTCGACGCTTACCTGCACATTCGCGCACCACACAACCTGCGCGAAATGCAAAACGCTCCTGCCGACCGTCTCCAACTGCGTCAGGAAGGCCTCAAGTCCATTAACAAAGTCTATTTCGAGCGTATCGCCGACCGCCGCCTCCGCCGCAACCTCTGCCAATACCCTACCGATGCCGCCGCTCAAGAAGCTGGCATGAGCCTAAGCGAATACGAACACTTCGTCTTCAACGCCTGCAAACTTTTCGAAGAAGACCCCATCCAGGCATGGCTCCAGGTACGCGCCGAGCAGCAGCGCATCGTCGAACACCTCAACAAGTGCTCCACCATCCGATATGTAGGCCCGGGCACTGATATCACTTTTTCCACCGCCGGCCGCACCTGGATTAACTCCGACGGCCAAAACAATATGCCCTCTGGCGAAGTCTTCACCAGCCCCGTCGAGGACAGCGCTCAGGGCGTCGTCCATTTTTCCCTACCGGCCATCTATCAAGGCCACGAGGTCGAAGGTATCACCCTATGGGTCAAGGACGGCTACATCGAAAAATGGGAAGCCAAACGCGGGCAAGATTTTTTGAATTACATTTTCTCTCTGCCCGGTACCCGTCGCTTTGGTGAAGCTGCCATCGGTACCAACTATGCCATCTGCCAAATCACCCGCAACATTCTCTTCGATGAAAAAATCGGTGGCACCATCCACATGGCTATTGGCCAAAGCTACCTACAGTGCGGTGGCAAAAACGAGTCTTCTGTACACTGGGATCTCATCACCGACATGACTCAAGGCGGCGAAATCTGGGCCGACGGAGCTTGCATTTATCGGGATGGGAAGTTTTTGTAAAAGGCAAACTATTGCACTGGCAAGAGCAAGCTCGATACTCCAGAACTCAGACGCAGACCTTGTTGGCCCTGCTGCACAAAAATGCTCCGCCCGGTAACTTGTAAACTGCCCCAGAGCGCGCAAGAACGGTTTAAACCCAGCCCTTATCACACAAAGCAAAAAGCAAGTTACCCCGCCAATACATACCCCCCCAAGGCAGCAATAAAACCGATAGTATAGCCATACCACACCTGGCGCGGAGTGTGTACCCCTAACGCCAGACGCGCCCACCCGACGAGGCCAGCTAGGAGGACGCCCTTGGTCAGGAGAAGGGTCGGGCTTACCTGAAGCCAATAGCCCCCCACCACTAAGTTGGCAGGGTGCTGTGGCCAGTGCACCGCCAACAGCAACAACATGCCTACCCATCCTCCCATGCCGGCAGCGTGAGCGCTGACCTTTTCGAACACATTGACAAAGAAGACACCAAAAAGGGCCAGAGCAGCGCCCAACACACACGCGCGATACAAGGAGGGCACCATGACCACCGTCTTCAGGTTTTGGTATAACCACAAATAAAACACGCCCGCAATGATGTATGGCCCTATGCGCTCGAGCCGCTCAGGCGACTGGAGGCTGCGAATAAAACCCAATGGTTTCATCAGGGCAATGCCTAAGCCCGGAATAAAAGCCGTGGTGCTGAATACGTAAAGCAGCAAGAAGAGCGCCTGCCGGTCGGTCAAAGCGGAGACACCAAACTCATATGGCGCCACTACTAAGAGCACCACCAAGGCATAGGTAAGCACCAATAAAGGGTGGCCCACAACGGAGAAAAAGCGAGCAAAGAATAGCGACATGGATTTTTTAGCGTAAGAGCGCCGTACCAATGGCACACTCCAGACAGCGCAGAGCCTGGCAGTGGCGCGTTTTAAGCTGTAGCAGTGCCTGAGACTGGGCGGCGTTTTGAGCCTTCAGGCCCAGCTGTGCCCAGCGCTCGAGGATAGCGTTGTTCTCAGGCGGCAGGTTGTCCAGCAAACGCAGGGAGCGGTCCCGATACTCGGGCAGGTCCTTTTCGCGGCCGTAGTGAAAGAGGAAAGGTGCCACAGTGTTGATGAGCAGCAAATGTACAAAGCTGCGGCTCAGCGGTTTGGAGCGACCAGCTGACATTTTCCCAAAACGGTAATGGACTCGCCAGTAGGGACTGACTTCTACCTGAAAGAGTGCCTCAATATCACGCGGTTCGGCAGCTTCCAGAATGCTACTGAAAAGAAGCGGAGATCGGTGGACCAGTGCAGCCAACTGGGCAATGCGCACCGTGGGGAAGCTCGTCGGCCTTAGCCGAAAGAACTTCCATATGCTGGCCGGCATAGGGGTGAGCTGATACTTATGCCGGAGGAAATGGTATTCTTGGGTCAAAGTTTGGGCGTATTCGTCGCCTTCGGGTGCTTCTGGCAACAGACCGGCCTGACCGAAAAGGAGCGCCTCCAATTGCAAGAGGTTGTCTTGATGGCGGGCAAGCAGACGTAGCGGTGTAATGCGGGCCAAGGTTTCAAAGGCTGCTGTATTGATTTTGAGCCCAAAACTGTAGGCCGTCTGGCGGTAGAAGGCTTCTTCCCAGTTTTGGCCACATTCCGCTACGCGCTGGGCGACGGCTGCAGTTTTTTCCTCCAATCGCTCCACGAGTAAGCGGTCGAGCCAGCTGACCTTGACGATGGGCGATACTTCGGCTAAGCGAGAGGCACACGGCACCCACTCGCGGGCGTGCATGAGGCGGTGGTATTGCTCCAGCAGCCCAGGCGGTATGCGGTTGCGCAGCGCCAAGCAGGGCAGACGCTGGCCATCGGGGCGCCTGATGGGTTCATCCTCATCGAGCACTACGTGCAAGATGACGTTGCCGTAGGCAGGGTCAGTGCTGTGCTGGTGAGCAAGCCACTCAGAGGCGCGCAAGTGTATCTCGACATTTCCGGCCCATAGCGTATCACCAATGCGGATACGGGCATTGAAAAAGTCCGGCCCTGCGTGAGCGTTGGGTTCGCCAGGGTGTACAATCTCCAGCGCCTCCCCTTCGGTGGTCTGCAGGTCGCGGGCGTCGAAGCGCCGCCATCGCCACAAGAAATGGAGAAACTCCTCTCGCATAGGCTGCTCTCGTTGGGTGAAGAATGCCGAGACCTCGGTGGGCGACGACCGCCCGAAGGCTCTCTGCGCCGCAACAAAAGAAGAGCGCGGATTTTTTCCGGGTCGCCTTCATTGCGGCGGTGAAATTCGGAAAAAATCCGCGCTTTCGAGATGACAGAGCAGCTATATCGGGTTATCGGCGAACGGACAACTTCCGCACGCCTACGCCCTCGGCGTTCTCGACGCTCAGGGTGTACAGACCTGCGGGCAGCTGGGCCACCGAAAGGAGCAGCGTACTCTGGCCGGCGTCCTCGATGCGCTCGTGCACCAAGCGGCCTGCAGCGTCGTAGAGGCGTACGCGCGTGTCGGAGCGCAGCGGCTCACCGAAGAACAGGCGCACGGCGTCAGTAGCAGGGTTGGGCATCAGCGCAAAGTCGAGCGTAGGCACTGTGCGCGTGCTCAAGGGGCGCACCTGAATGGGCAGGCAGTCGTAGATAAGGCCGCCTTCGCCGTCGGTGATGGTGAAGCAGAACTCATCGGGCAGGTCGTTGGCCCCATAGTGGAAATAGCGTAGGGCGCCCTCATTGATGTGAGTCTGGGTAAATTGCGCGCCCACTTCCATCTCGCCCGTCCAGTTCAGCTCCAGCCGCCCGTGCTGAGGCTTGCTCATGAGCGTGTAAAGGAGGTCGTTCTCACTGTTGTTGCCGTCTTCGGCCTTGAGCAGGTCGGAAGTAACAGGAGCGTTGGTACCTGGGTCCACTATCAAGGGCAGCTTATTGACCAAAAGCGGTGGGTTGAGTGAGCTACCTGAGCATAGCTCCAGGACAAATTCGGACAGGGTTCCACCTGAGCTAAGGAAATTATCCTTGACCTCGAGCGTCCAAGTACCCTTCGACGACTGACCATTGAAGGCGTTGAGCTGTTGCTCTGGCTTGTATATCGTGCCAATATTGCCCGGCGGACAGGCAAAGGCATTGGGGCTAGAGTCGTCGAAGCCGATGTTAAAGACAGCGCTTATACCGCCACATCTTTGCCTGAAGAGCAACACCGACGTGCCCGACGGGCCAATGAGCGACATTTCCAAATCGCGGAAGAATTGGTGGTTGCCGCGTATGGTCGTGATGTTGACATCACTGATGATAGCATCGGCCTGCACATTAATTTCAGACTTGATGGTCGTTACTGTGGTAGGAATGTTCTTAGGCAAGTCAAAGGCTTCGAACTTAGCGCACACATCCACGAGTGTGGCAAATACAAAAGGCCCAACCCAAGGCCCTTGCCCACACTCATTGACCGGGCGAATACGCCAATAGTACAGCGTGCCTTTCTCCAAAAGCACAGGCACCTGGAAGGTATCTGTTACAACACCGCTCTGATTGACGATGATAGTGGAAGGTTCAAAAGAAGGGTTCGTTGCCAGTTGCACTTCATAAGTGTTGGCATTGGGCGAACCTTTCCAACGCAAAGATGGAGCGCGATTTTGACCATCCAGCCCATTGGGCGGCGACTGCAGTGCCAAGCCCGTGAAGTCATTGAAGAAGACCGACACCAGCTTGTTGAAGGTGCTCTTCAAGGAGTCCGCTTCGGCCTGAATGGTTACCTCAAAGGTGCCTTCTGGCTGTGTGGAGGCGAAGGTGATTTCCATCACCGCATCTTCGCCGGGCATCACTGGGTTGGGCGTAAAGGTCGCTGTAGCACCGGGTGGCAGGTTCAGGGCGCTGAGCGTGAGCGGAACCGTGAAGTTACCGATGGCGCGCGTGCTAATGATGCTGCTGTGGGCTGCAGGCAAACACACGGTGTCGTACACCGTAGGTGCGCAAAGGCTGAAGCCCGGCTGTGTGGGAGCCTCGATACGTAGGTTAGCGTTCGACATGTCAAAGAAGAGGTTGTCGGCAGCCTCCACCATGATGCGCACGCTGTTACTAGTGATGTTAGGCACACGGATGCAGTGGCGTCCTTTGTTGGGCACATCCGTAGCAAGCACGACAGGAAACGACAGCCCCCCATCCGTGCTCATCCGAATATTTACTCGCTGGCAGTTAATGGGCGCTCGGTCAGTGCCGGCCACATCCCAGAGGATGACCTGGTCTTGCCCTTGTGTCCACACGACGCCGTTGGCATTGGGGTAATCCACGCGGAAAGGCCCTGCCGCCTCACTTGCCGAGAAGCGGATTTCATCCCAGGCTTGGCCACCCTTGTCATCGCGCACACTGACGCGGAAGGTAAAGTTGCGGCTGTAGGTAGGAATGACCTCGGTGGCAATGTTGGTATTGTTGGCCACTATCTGCAGGCGCGGCAGAAAGCGCGTGGGGTTGGTGTTAGGAGGTAAGGAGCGGAACATGGGCGAATTGCCAGAAGGCTGACCCAACGGCACACTTGGGCCAGCGTCGAACTGCTCCCAGCAATAGCGCAAGGGGTCGCCGTCAGGGTCAGTGCCTTGCGCCGTGAGGCGGAAGGGCGTCTGGATAGGAATGACCACATTGTGCGGGCTGGTAACACTCACGGAGGGGCGGCGGTTGCCCAAGTCTATCTCTCCGCCGCAAGTGGCACCCTCGCCTTGCGTAACGAAGTTGCGCACCTGTATGATAGAGGCCAAGTGGTAATACGAGTCTGCATCGCCCTGCACATTGCTACTACCGCACGCCCCAGCGTACGACATGATGGTACTGCCGCTACCCGGCTCGAAGGCCGTTCCTTGGGCCAGCTGCTGCTCGGCGCCTGGGCAATTGGACCAAGTGTGGCTGGCGCTCAGCTGGTGGGCCAGCTCATGGGCCGCCACTCGATAAAAATACTCCGAATTAGTGTTCGGGGCTGACGAGGCCCCACGCGCCTTGCCAATGGCGCTGCAGGCCCGCCCGCCGGCTACACCAGCCTGATTGCCCGTAACATAACGGGCAAAGACATGGCCGATGTCGTAAGCGTCAGCACCAATGATGGGGTTGATGGCGCCCGGGTTCTGGTTCATCCAGTCTCCCACTGTTTCGCCCGAGTAGGGGTCTGTGTTGGGGTCGAGGAAAATAATGAGGTCGTTATTTGGAATGAGTTCCAGGCGCACCCCGTAGTCCGGCTCCTTGATATTGACGATGTAGTCTAGGGCGGTAGTGATGGCCGACAGCACCGACGCCTTCGTGCCGCCGTGAAACTGCGAGTACTCGCCCTTGGCAGCAATGGCCGTCCGATACGTCTTGATGGGCGCCGGCTCGTTGGAACGCATTTGTACGCTGCCCTGGCCACTCTCCAGCAATTGTTCCCACTCCTCGGCGCTGTGTTCGCTGTCTTCCACGCCGCACGGGATGCCATACTGGAGCAACGGCTCCACGGGCAGGTCAGCCTCCCGATAAGCCACATAGTAATCGCGTTGACCGTCGGCATAGGTGCGCACCGATTGGATACGCCCGGCGGCATCACGCACAAAGGCGTGGAAGCCCTGGTAGCCCACGCCCAAGCGCACACGCACGCTGGGGTCGTCTGCGGCCTCGCCCGCGTAGGTGCGGATTTCCGGGTATCGCTCCGCTAACTCACGCGCCATAATGGGCGACTCCCACACGCGGAAGGTGCGCAGCGTCCCTTCCGCCGTGGGTATCTGCACCAACAACGGCTGTTGGCGAGCGGCGGCTGTAAACTCCATCGGTGCCTGACGAAGCGCCGCAGCCAGGGCAGTGTAATTCAGGTGATACGTCTGGTATCGGGTAGGCTCCACCGTGCGGCGAGCGTTCTCGGGCAACAGCACAGCAGACTCTGGTATTGCCTTCCAGAAATTGAGCGCCGTCTGAGCGCTCAGGGTGTTCATTAGCCCAACCAAGCAGGCTAAAAAGGCCATTTGTCGCATAATAATCACGAGACAGTGTTTTTGATAAAAAACGGGAGATGTTTTTGTACTTGAATGTGGCAAAAATCCAGCTTTTGGCCGGGTCATATCGCGCCTTTTCGAAGAAATGCCACAAATGGCTAAAAAAAGCCTGCCTTCTGGCTTTTTTGTCCACTCGCCTTCGCATCTCGCATCTGGGCTACGGGTGAGGTGGCACAAAAGTCAGACAGCCGTTTTCTCAAGTCCCCCCTTTTCCTCCTCCGTTTTTTGGGTTGAAAAAACGGCCTCCAGCTTCGGTGCATCCGCCGTGGGTATCGCCACTGGGTGTAGCTCCTGTTTGGCCCCAGGCATATTTTCGTCCCGCTCTCGGCCTTAATAATAGCGCAACGGCAGCTTCCTCTCACCGCGCATGCAGAAACGGAGACGTCAAGGCGCAGCTACGTCATTAGCCGAAGCCAAGAGCGGGAAGGGCACACGCCAAGGCCAAGCAAGGACATACAAGCCGCCCGCTCGCGAAAGGGCTAAGCAGGAGCATCAGGGCCGTTTTTTCCCAAAAAAGCAGTCGTAGTGGCGGCGCCTTGTTTGACCTTTTACACAGTCTCCATTGCAAGCAAAAGGCAGGCTTAGAAATGCAGCGCCCAAAGGGCAGCGTAGCCATGCGGTATTGCTGCCGGAGGGGTACAGCGCGCCTTTGCGGGCGTCTAACGCATTCGGAGCCAGCCGAATGGCGTGCGCCCTCAGGCAATGGGATAGGCTTTTACCTCAGCATCCGACAGTCTCCCTCCCCAAAAAAAATCGGGGTCAGCGCGCAAAGGAAGCGGCGCCGACCCCGACAGAGGGCGTTGTAGAACGGCCTACTGCTTCACCCAGGGCAGCAGCCAGGAGCGTCCGTAGACATCCTGCACATGGGCGTAGTAGAAGCCGGATGCCCAGTGTGCTACGTGCAGGGGCTGCCCAAGCTCGGCTGGGCGCAGGGTTTGCATTAGCTGTCCGCGCGCATCCAGCAGGAATACTGCCGCTGGGGTCGTCCCTGTTACCCGGATGTAAAGGCGCTCAGCCGTTGGGTTGGGCCATATGCTCAGGCGGACGTCAGCGCCGGGTTCTGCGGTAGAAATGATGTCTTCCACCATCACGGGGCCGAGAGTGCGCGAGCAGCCATTTTCGTCCGTAACAGTCAGTTCGTAGATGCCGGTACGGAGGTTGTCTAAGTTTTGCGTCATAGCGAAAGGCTGGCCGTCCTTCGTCCAGGCGAAGGAGAGGGAGCCAGTACCACCTGACACAGAGACCTCGATGCGGCCCTTGCCCGCGCTGCCGATGTCATTGACAACCGTATCTAAGCGCACCTCGATAGGCAGGCCGACGGTGATGACAAAAGAGCACGAGGCCGTGTTGCCCGAAGCATCGGTGATTTCGAAGACCTGCAGCGTTTGGCCTACCGGGAAAGTGCTGCCGCTGGGCAATCCTTGTACGAGCACAGGCTGCGCGTTGCCCAAAGCGCAGTTGTCTGCGGCCAACGGAGTAGCAAACGTCAGTGGCACATCAGCGCAGCCGCTCACAGAAGGTGGGCAAGTGAGCACAGGCGGTATGGTGTCGTTGGAAGTTATCGTTGCAGATTTCAGCAGGGTGCAGCCATTGGCGTCTATAATGGTAACGGTGTAAGTGCCTACGCCCAGCGCGTTGGGGTTGCCACCAGGCCAAGAGAACATATACGGAGGCGTACCTCCGGAGATGATGACTTTAAGCCCTCCATCTTGGCTTTCGGGGCACGAGGTAGGGGTAGTCTCTATCTCTGCCTCCAAGGCGGCGGGCTGGCTTACAGTGGCAGTGCCGATGGCTTGGCAGCCGGCAGCATCGCTGATGGTAACGGTGTAGATGCCCGCCATCAGGTTAGCGATGGTGGGGGTGTTGCCCCCATTGCTCCAAGCGTAGGTGTAGGGAGCCGTGCCGTTGACAGGGGTGGCTGTGGCGGAGCCGTTAGCCTGCCCTGCACACAGGACATTTGTTGCGCTAACGTTAGCAGCTAGGTTGCAGTTGAAGGCGTTGACTACGACCGTCTGGCTACTGCTACAGCCATTAGCATCTTGAACGGTAACCGTGTAAGTGCCGGGTGCTAGCCCGGTAATAGTGGGCGTATTGCCGCCATTACTCCAGGTGTAATTGTAGGGCGGTGTACCTCCGACCGGGGCAGCGGTGGCAGTACCATCGTTTCGGTTAAGGCCTGTTTCGGGGGTAGCGCTCGCATTCGCCTGAAGAGCAGGTGGGCTACTGATCTGCGCAGAGAGCACCTGCGAGCAGCCTGCATCATCGGTTACCGTTACCGTGTAGGTGCCCGGGGCCAAGTTCGTAGCGGTGGCGGTAGTGTCGCCAGTACTCCAGAGGTAGGCGTAGGGGGGTATGCCGTCATTAGCCGCGACGGTGGCTGTGCCGTCGTTGGCTCCGAAGCAGCTCAGCGGTGTCGTCGTGATGGTGGCAATGAGGGTGCAGTTGAAGCTGTTTACCGTAACGGTTTGGACATGGGTGCAGCCGTTGGCATCTTCCACCGTGACGGTGTAAGCCCCTGGTGCCAGCCCAGTAATGGTGGCAGTGGTGTCCCCAGTGCTCCAGGTGTAAGTGTAGGGCGAGGTGCCGCCTGTGGGAGTCGCAGTGGCCGTGCCATCATTGGCCTGGAAGGCTGTCTCGGGGGTGGCCGAGGCATTGGCTTGGAGCGGGGCTGGCTGGGTAATCTCTGCACTGGAGGTTGCAGAGCAGCCTTCGCCGTCTGTTACTGTTACGAAATAGGTGCCTGCTGCCAGGTTTTGCGCGGTTGCGGTGGTGTCGCCGTTTGACCATAGGTAAGAGAACCCGCCTACGCCGCCGCTGCCTGCCGCCGTTGCGCTGCCGTTCTGCTCGCCGAAGCACGCTACTGGCGTAGTGCTGGTAATATTCACCTCGACGGGGGCTGACCGGACAACCACTGCGCTGTCCGATGCCGAGCATCCGTTGGTCGTGTTGGTAATCAGCAGCACGTAGGTGCCTGCCTCATCTACCCAGGGCGTCAGGGTGGAGTCGCCGCTGAGGATGTTACCATCAGGCGTCGTCCACAGGTAGGCAAACTGTTGCCCTTGGGACGAGGCGGAGGCATCCAACTGAATGCTGTCGTTCTGGCAGTTGAGGTTGAGCGGTGGGGCTATCTCGATGAGAGGTGCTACAGTGTCTAACACTACGGTGGCTGAGGTGCTGGCCGTGCAACCATTGAGCACATGGGTTACCACTACCGAATACGCACCCGGTGCCGATACCTGCGGGCTTTGTTGATCTGAGGTGAAGCCATTAGGCCCCGTCCAGGCGAAAGCGGCGGGGTTGGCGTTGGTTGTGGTCAGCAGCAGCGCCACCGTGTCTGTGCAGGTGAGCGTGTCTGTGAGCACGACGATTTGCGGCGGCAAGGTGTCTACCGTTACCTGTGTGCTGGCGGTGTTGGTGCACCCGTTGGCCGTGTTAGTTACCGTAACGCTGTAGGTGCCGGCGATAGCCGTCTGAAAACTTGCTTGGTTGCTCGAGAACCCTCCGGGGCCTACCCAGCTGAAAGTGGCTTGGTTGGCATTGGTGCTCACTTGCACGGTTGCAGAGTCATTCACACACGTAATGCTCCCGCCCGATGCAGAAGCCGTCGGTTGCTGCTGGTTACTCGTTGCAACGGTGGAAGCCGAAGAGGTGCATCCATTGGTGTTGTTCGTTACCACCAGCGTGTAGGTGCCAGCAGCGTTGATAAGCGGGTTGAGCGTGTTGGCGCCCGATACGATGTTGCCCCCATTGGAGGCCGTCCACTGATAGGAAAAGCTCGGGCCAGTAGATCCTGAGCCGTTCAAATTCACCTGAGGCTGGGTGCAGGTGAGCACGGCAGCTGGCCCTGCATTGGCTACAGGTGGGACGATGTTCTGGGTAACCGTTACCTGCGCCGTCTTGGTACAGCCATTTCCATCCGTTACCGTAACTACGTACGTGCCCGGGTTGGAGACCTCTACGGAATTGCCCGAGCCAACTGGCCACTCGAAACTGTAGGGCGGTGTGCCGCCCGCAGCCGCAGCCGTCAGCGTAGAAGTGGGCATGGCGCAGGTAATGGGATTGCTCGACGTGGCCGTAACGTTCAGGATGGGCGGTTGGGTAATGGTTACTGAGGCCGTTGCCGTACCACTGCCCGAAGAGCCTGTTACAGTTACCGTGTAGGTGCCAGCGGCTAAGTTAGTGGCCGTTTGGCCATTTTGCCCATTGCTCCAAAGGTAGGTGTAGGGCGGCACTCCACCCGAAGCTTCGGCGGTGGCGCTGCCGTTGTTGCCGCCAAAACAAGAGACGTTGTTCACATCAGTAATGGATACCGACAGCGGCGGAGCACCGGCAAAGTTGTAGGTCTCCGAAAAGGCAAAGGCGACGTCGCCACTGGTAGTGCCGTTGCCGTTACAGAAGTTGCCGATAAAGTAGAACTTGATGGTGTTGCCCGCTGCTGATACAGGTGATTTCCAGTTGAATACCCAGCTCACCGATCCTCCGGAAAAGACCTTTGAGCCGCGGTGCTCGATGTACTCACGGCCGTTAAAGAACTCCGTGCCGCTTTGGCTATTGACCGTCATCAAGTCGCCGGCGTTGTTGTTGTTGCCGTCCACTACAACCAGCTGATAGCCGCCGCGGCTGGGGTTGCCGCTGGTGGCTGTCAGGGTAATTTCCATTGGATATGTCGTGTTTGGCTCTATGGTGGAGGGCAAGCCGCTAATGCTGACGGTGCCCGAGTAGGCGCCGCCGCTGTGGCAGTTGTTGCAGGTGCCATTGTCAAAAGGAGCGCCGCTAACACCTGTGGGCGGATTGCTAGAGTTGGCCAACCAAGTTAGCACGCCTAACAACAGACCGCCCATCCTCAACAGTTGGGAGTGATAGATTTTCTTCATAAAACGGGAATTTTTACAGTGAAAAAAGGATTTCCGGCTGCCACAAGAGAGCAGCAGGCGCCTACATAGATACGCTCAGAAGCAGAAATGCAGATTTACCCCATGACCCTCCAACAGCTCACTGGCGGATGAGGCGCTGGGCCGCCCAGTCGCCGTTAGGTTGGCGCGCTCGCAGCAGGTACATTCCCGGGGCTAAGTCGCCTATCCATAACCCTTCACCTGCGGCGAGGATGGCTGTGCGCACCAAGCGGCCAGTGCCGTCGGTAAGTTCAACCTCCCATAAGGATGTCTCATCAGCACCCTGCACGAAGACGCGCTCCCTTGCTGGGTTGGGATAGAGACGCAGAGCAAGGGGGCGCAGGCGCTCATCTGCAGAAGAAGTCGTATCCACCTCGAAGCGCAAAGTGCGTACGCCGGTAAAGGCAATGTCGCCACTACTGCTACCGTTGCCATTGCAGAAGTTGCCAATGAAATAGAAGCGTATGGTGTCGCGTCCGGCGGTAGCAGGCGAGGTCCAGTTGAAGTTCCAAGTAGCCGGCCCTCCGCCGAAGAGCTTGGGTGCGCGGTGTTCCAAGTACTCGCGCCCTAGGAAGAATTCCGTGCCGCTTTGGGTATTGGCAGCGGCCAAATCACCGGCATTTTGGTTGTTGCCATCCACAACGACCAACTGGAAGCCGCCGCGGCTGGGGTTGCCACTCAGCGGCGCTAGTGTAATTTCCAACGGATACGTAGTACTGGGAGCAACGATGGCTGGCAGCCCGCTAATGCTAACTGAACCGGAGAAGTTGCCACCCTCATGACAATCGTTACATGAGCCGGTGTCGAAAGGCGACCCGGTGCGCCCTGTAGGAGGGTTATTCGCATTGGCTAACCAAACCAGCACACCCAGCACCAAGCCGGCGACTTTGAGAAGACGAGCAGAGCGGATAGATTTTTTCATAGGACAGGACAGACGGGAAAGGTGAAAAAATAGAGGACTAACACACAGGACAAAAACAAAGGTGTTTTCCTTCTGTTGAAAGATAACTTTGCTCGCATGCTCAATGGGCCGATATTTAACATAGGCTACTCACTTTCGCCCGTAACGCTCCCCTCACGATGAAAACGGGCGGCGCCCTCCAGCGCATCGTAAAACTCCTGCCCGTATTTGCGCACCAAGGCATCGCGCACAAACTGGTACAGCGGAATTTGCTCTGCCTTTCCGCGTTGGCAAGCCGCTGAGCAGATTTCCCACTCATCGTAATTGAGGGCCTCAAAGCCCTGCTCCTTGTTTCGGTGTATGCGCACCGGATAAAGATGGCAGGAAATGGGCTTCTGAAAGTCTGTAACTCCGGCCTGATAAGCCCGCTCAATGCCGCATTGGGCAATGCCGTCGGCGCCCAGTACCATGTAAGCACATGGCCCTCCGTCAATGAGCGGCGTGGCGTATTCGTCGGGTGCTTGGCCCTGCACGTAGCGTCCTTGCTGCTCGATGGCAGCCACACCCGCTGGCGAGAGGAAGGGCTTCACCTGCTCGAAGATGGTATCCAACATAGCCAGCTCGGCCTCTTCTAACGGAGCACCCAGATCGCCTTCCCAGCAGCAGGCGCCCTTGCAGGCCGATAGCTGGCAAGCGAAGTACTCCTCTACCAGCGCATCGCTCACTATCTTGTCCTCGATGATGATCATGCCGCAGCCCTATGTGTTGAGCGCTCCGCACACTGACAGCACCTGTCCCGATACATAGGCGCCCATGTCAGAGGCTAGGAATGCACACGCATTGGCTACATCTTCCCCAGTGCCTAAGCGTTTCATAGGTATGGCATTTAGGTAGCTTTCGCGCGTCTTTTCGTCCAGGGCTGCGGTCATTTCCGTCTCGATGAAGCCAGGTGCTACAGCATTGCATCGAATGCCGCGCGAGCCGTACTCCTTAGCAATGGACTTGGAGAAGCCGATGATTCCTGCTTTCGAGGCCGCATAGTTGGCTTGGCCTGCTTGACCAAACACACCCACCACGGAGCTCATGTTGATGATGCTGCCCCCTGAGCGCAGCATGGGTTTGAGGCAATGTTTCGTTAGGTTGAATACCGACTTGAGGTTGGTCTGCATGACTTCGTCCCACTGTTGCTCGGTCATGCGTAGCAGCAGCGTGTCGCGCGTGATGCCGGCGTTGTTGACCAAGATGTCAATTTTCCCAAAATCTCGCACCACATTAGTAACCAAAGCTTCCGCTTGGGCATAGTCTCCAGCATCGCTTTGATATGCGCGCGCATGGGGGCCTAATTCGGCCACCAACCGTTCGGCGCGCTCGGCCGAAGTGGCCGATACATAGGTGAATGCTACGCGAGCCCCTTCTTGCACAAACTTGCGTACGATGGCCTCGCCAATGCCTCGAGAACCGCCTGTTACAAGAGCTACTTTTCCTTCGAGTAATGCCATTTTTCTAAAGAAGTCAATTAATGAAAAGCCGTTTGGCCTCTTGCTGAGAGGCGGGCAAAAATAGGGCGGCAAACTGATGAGGAGCTCAAAGCCTTGTAAATGTATTCCAGCGTGCTGTGGGCAGAGCAACGTTTCCCCCTTGAGGAAATCCCTGCTTTCACAACAGTAGCAGCATTTCACGAGCAACATACGGCGCTTACGGCAAGCCCTGTATTTGCCGTACCTTGCGCCCCGTTTCCAAAATAGTGCAGTAGCCTTGAAGCACTTTCTTCCACACATTATTCAGGAATATTACCGCCTCGGCCTGTTATCGGGTCGCATGCGGGCTTGCGTGCTATTTGTGGATCTAAGTGGCTTCACTCGCCTGACGGAGCGCCTCATGCAACAGGGGGCAGAGGGAGCCGAGGAGCTATCCTACGTGCTGAACCACATCTTCCAGCCTACGGTGCGCTTGGTGTATGAGCAAGGCGGATTTATACCCTATTTTGCCGGAGACAGCTTTACGGCGCTGTTTCCCATGGCAGAGCGCGAGCCGCCTGCGATGGTAGGCGAGCGGGTGTTGGCTACCACCCAAACGACGCTGCAGCGCTTCATCAGCGACCAGCATCTGGCAGACTCTGTAGTGGCTGAGCACCGCATTGGCATCAAGATAGGCTTGTCGGCTGGTGAAGTAGAGTGGGGCATCGTAGGTCAGCGCCGCAAGGGCTTTTACTTTCGCGGGCAACCCATTGAGTCAAGTGCTTTGGCCCAGACACGCGCCTCCAGTCTGGAGGTGTTGTGCGATGCGGAATTCCTGTCTTTGGATGTACCGAGCGTCGTTGCCATCGGCCCACGCGACGGCGGCTATCACGCCTTGGACATGCGCCGCGTGCCACTGGCGGAAATGGGTGTACGCTCCGTGCAGCTGCCCCAACCTGACCCGGCCATCATCGCGGAATTTATGCCGCCCGAGGCTTTTGCCGAAGGCAATACTGGTGAGTTCCGCAATGTAGTTAGCGTATTCCTGTCCTTTGACGGATTGGACACCCACGAAGCCCTGGATTACTTCGCTTCCATAGTACTGGAGCAGAGCCTAAACTTCGGTGGCTATTTCAAGGAGATTGACTTTGGCGACAAGGGCGGCGTAATGTGCTGCCTCTTTGGTGCCCCGGTATCCTTCGAAAACAACACCGAACGCGCCTTAGAATTTGTGGCGGCACTCCAAGAGGAGCTACACCCCATGGAAAACCTTACCGGGGCGCGTTATCGCATTGGCATATCATCAGGGCTAGCCTTTACAGGAGTTATTGGCAGCGCCGAACGTTGCCAGTACGCGGCTGTGGGTGCACGCGTCAACTTAGCCGCACGGCTTATGGCTCGCGCCGAATGGGGTGAGGTCATTGCCGATGAGAACGTGCAGCATAACCGCAACTTCAAATTCACCTTCCGAGGCGAAGAAGCCTACAAAGGGTTTGAGAAAAAAATACCCACTTATTTGCTCAGCGGTCGCAATCTAGCTGGGCGTACTTCCTTTAGCGGAGAGTACTTCGGGCGGGAAGCCGAATTGAAAACACTGCAGACGTTTGCCTCACCCTTGCGCGAGGGCCGCTTTGCCGGCGTTGCTTTCGTCTTTGGAGAGGCCGGCATTGGCAAAAGCCGCCTCAGCTACGAACTACGCCGCTCCTTGCGCGACATTATGGCCGTCAGCTGGCTGCATTGCCAAAGCGACCAAATCTTGCGCAAACCCTTCAATCCCTTCATCTACCTGCTCAAGAACTACTTCGAGCAAAGCCCAGATAACACCACCGAGCGCAACCGAGAGTTGTTCGAATCCAACTTTGTGGAACTAGCCTATGATTTGGCCGTAAGCAAGCATCCCGAAGCGGACGCCATCCGGCGCGAGATGGTCCGCACCCAAAGCGTGTTGGCGGCTTTGGTAGGGCTGCAAATGCCCGGCTCGCTGTGGGAACAGCTCGATGCCCGAGGCCGCTATCAAAATGCCCTGTCGGCCATGGCCAACCTCTTTGTGGCAGAAGCCATCTTGCAGCCGGTTGTTATCGAGTTGGAGGACACGCATTGGTTCGACGACATGTCGCGCGAGTTCTTGGCCCAGTTCATCCGGCGCGCACAGGCTTACCCTATCCTCTTCTTAGCTACTAGCCGCTACGAAGACGACGGCAGCAAAAGCTATGTCCTCCGCCTTTCTTTGTTACAAGAAATTGGCGTGCCCTTTACCGAGATAGACCTCAACTACCTCAGGCCCGAAGACCTACGCGCCTTAGCCGAAAACCTCATCGGCGGAGCATTACACCCCGACCTGATGGAACTGCTGCAGCGCATGACCCAGGGCAACCCCTTCTACCTCGAACAAATGGCCGACTACTTCAAGGAAACCGGCCTGTTGGAAAACGTCGGCGGTACTTGGCAACTAAAAAACCAGGATATCCAACTGTCCGACTCCGTCAAACAAATCATGATGGCCCGCATAGACCGCCTTAGCGGTTTGGTCAAGGAAACTGTCAAGGCCGCTGCCGTTATAGGGCGAGAGTTCGAACTGCCCGTACTATCTGCCGTCATGGCCCGACAAGAGGAGTTCATCCGGCAAAATGGCGACCTCGACCGCGTCCTGCGCGAACAAGTGCAGGCTGCCGAAAAGTGGCAGATCTGGTACGCTATGAACGAGTTGCGCTACATCTTCCGCCACTCGCTATTGCGCGAGGCTGCCTACGATATGCAACTGCGCACCCGCCTGCGCGAATTGCACCAACTCATCGCCGAAGCCATCGAACAACTCTACCCTAACTCCGAAGAGCGCTATATTGATTTGGCCTTCCACTACGAACAGGCCGAAAACGAAGAGAAAACTGCCAAATACCTCGAAAAAGCCGCCCGATACGCCCAGCGAAACTTCCAGAACCGACAAGCTATTCAATACTACAACAAACTCATTCAATATCTGGGCGAACACCCTAAAAAAATCGAAAAGCGCATCAAACTCCACCTGCGCAAAGGGGCTGTACACGAACTCATCGGTCAATGGCAGGAAGCTGAAAGTGATTATCGCACCGCCTTAAAACTGGCCCAAAAACAACAAAACTGGAACCTGCTGGGCCAAAGCAACCGGCGCTTAGGGCAATTGCTCGTCTTGAGAGGTAATTATGAAAGTGGAAAAAAATACCTCGACATCACCCTTACTCATTTCGAATTAGACAATAACGACGTCGGCTTGGCTGAAACCTACGGTGCTATGGGCAACTATTTCTTCCGCCAGGGCAACTATGCCTCTGCCCAGAGCTGGTTTGCCAAAGCCATCGAAATCAATCGCGCCCTAAAACGCGATGGCGAAAACGCCACCATTGTCGCCAGCCTCGGCCTCATCTTCATGAACCAAGGCCACTACGACGAAGGCATCCGCTGGCTCGAAGAACAACTGGACATCGCCGAACGCGCTCAAGACAAACAGGCTCTTACCATCCTATACACCAACCTCGGAATCATTTACTTGGAAAAAGGCAGCCTCGATAGTGCCCTCCTCTGTTTGGAAAAAGGCCTGACCTTAGCCGAAGAATTAGGCAACAAACTCTTCACCACCATCTGCATCGGCAGTATCGGCTCGGTGTGGGAAAAAAAGGGCGACTTCGACAAGGCCATGGACATGTTTCAGCGCGACCTCACCCTATGCCTCGAATTGGGCGACAAACAAGGGCAGGCCATCGCCAACGGCCTCATCGGCGACCTGCTGTCGCTCAAAGGTGAGTTCGAACGCTCCGACCAATACTTGGAAAAAGCCCTTGCCCTATCGCGCGAACTTAACTACAAAAAAGGCATCGCTAAAGCACTCAATACCTTAGGCGATAACTGGTACTACCGCGGCAACCTCCAACGCGCGCTTCAGTACTACGGCGAAGCCATTGAACAGGCCCGTAGCATGGGCAATCGGCTCATTCTTGGCCATTCGCTCTTAGAAAGAGGCATGGCTGAACTGCATGTGGGCAACCTTCCTGCAGCCCGCATGTTCTTGGAAGAGGGACGCGATATAGCCCTTACCTTGGGCAATAGTGAGCTGGTCTTTGCAGCCAACCTCCTACGGGCACAGATCCTCATTGCCGAAGGCAATACCCACGAGGCGCTTCGCCAATTGCTCCAATTGCAGCCATTGGCCCGCACAGAGCGAGAGCAGGCCGGTGTCCATTACGAACTGCGCCGAGTGGCAACACAGCCCGAAGTGCACCGCCAACGCGCCCTGGAGTTGTATCAAAACCTTTACCAGCGAACACCCCAGTATCTTTTCAAAATACGGATAGACGAACTGACCCGCGAAGCCCAGGAGAGTTAGCCACCCGAACAGGCTACCACTTTTTTAACTACTGAAATGGGCCAGTGTCCAAAAACGGATGATCTTCTATGTTGAAATACAACCTCAGCTATTGGGAGAGGGAGACCTTTTTCAAAGATTTCGACGTGGCCATTATCGGCAGCGGATTGGTGGGCCTTACAGCAGCACTGCATCTGAAGCGCTTGCAGCCGCGCCTGCAAGTAGCCGTCTTCGAACGCGGCCCCCTGCCCGCAGGTGCTAGCACTCGCAACGCCGGCTTTGCCTGCTACGGCTCCATGTCTGAACTACTTGACGACATGACTCACATGCCTACCGATGAAGTGTGGGCTATCGTTGAAAAACGCTGGCGCGGTTTACAACGCCTCCGCCAGCTAGTAGGCGATGCCCACATGGCCTTTGAAATGTCAGGAGGCTACGAAATCTTCACCGAAGAGGAAGAAGACGTGTTTCTCCAGTGCCTCGAACGCATGCCCGAGTTTAATCAAATAGTGGGCAAAATCACCGGCTACAAGCAGCCCTATATCGTGGCCGATGACCAGCTGCCCCAACTCGGTTTCCGCAGCGCCAAACACCTCATCCTCAACCGCCCTGAAGGCCAAGTGCACACAGGCAAAATGATGGCCCGCCTTCTGCATTTAGCCACAGAAGCCAGCGTGCGAATATTTAATGGCGTACACATCGAACATCTGGAAGACTCCTCTCAGGGCGTACAACTACAGACTGCCGCTGGTTGGTCCCTTCGCGTGCCCCGCGTTCTGGTAGCCGTCAATGGCTTCGCACGCCAACTCATGCCCAATCTGGAGGTAACACCCGCCCGCAACCAAGTGCTCATCACCCATCCCATACCTAACCTAAAGGTACGCGGATGCTTTCACTACGACCGCGGCTATTACTACTTCCGCAACGTAGATGGGCGCATCCTCCTCGGCGGCGGCCGACACTTAGACTATTCCACAGAAACCACCAGCGAGTTTGGCCCTAACGAACTCATTCGCAGTGCATTGGTCCAACTACTCAAGACTATAATCTGCCCAGGATGCCCCGTAGAAATAGATGCCTGGTGGACGGGTATCCTCGGCTTAGGGCCGATAAAAAAACCCATCGTAGAGCAGCACTCGAAGAATGTCGTCGTGGCCGTTCGCCTCAGTGGCATGGGAGTCGCTATCAGCTCCCTCATCGGAGAGGAAGGAGCAGAACAATTACTCAAAGGATAGCCCCCCTGCACTCACCGCGGCACCCTTTGCAATTCCATCGTCTGCACCAGCTCGTTGGTAGTAGAACGCCACACTTGGCGGTTGCGCCGGTTCTCCACCACAATCCAAGCCTTGGCCAGGTATGTATTCTCGCTGATGATGGTTACCGACTCTTCCGTTGCCTTCCACGAAAAACGACGCGTGTTAACCGTGCGCAAGTTGCGCGTCAGGATAGGCATATCATTATCCCCGCTCCCGTTCCGGTTGAACACGACCGTGCCAACATTGGAGGTCTCCTCGCGCTGCCCTGAAGGATAGAGAATCTCATAGCGTGTAATGTTCCAGGCGCCCGTGATACGCCGCTGCAACCGCCGTTGTGCACTGCAACCACACATTAAAATGACGATGGCCGTCAAAAGGAGGAATGAAAAAAAGGTTTTGTACATGTGCTCGGTTCTTTTTAATCACCCCAAAAGTAGCCGAACTCACTCAACTCCTCAAGAAGTTTCCTCAATGACTACCCTCATATTTATTCTGGAGGGCGTCTTAACCTCCGTTTTTTGGGGAGCTTGAAGGGTACACATTTTCCGGCAAGGGCTGTTTCCCAAACCACCTGCGCTGCGTCCGCTACCACCCGTGCCCCCTCCCCGAGGCCGTTTTTTTTGGGGAAAAACGGCCTCGGCGCTTCGGCCTGGCTTTTTGGCGCACCTGCACCTGCGGAGCTCTGGCTTGGGCCTGAGCGTGTGCCCGTCTCGCCCTGGGGGCTTAATAACGGCGTGAGCGGCACCGCAGGTTCGCCGTGCTTGCAGGCGCGGAGGCGGGAGGCTGCTGTTTCGCCATTATTAAGGCCCGAAAGCGGGACGAAAAAGGTGCCGCGCGCCCAACTACTACGCCCGCAGCAGCCGCTCCGAAGCCGGCAGCCGTTTTTTCACCCCAAAAAACGGAGGTCAGAAAGGCGGCGGGAAAGTGGCCGGTTCTACTCTTCACTTATCATTTTTAACTTTTCACTTCAAAATGGCGGCCAGGCAGCATCCTGCCATCTCCGCATTGGCGCAGAGGTCTTTCTACCTTTTAAAAAAACGAGCCGATACTCCACCATTTTCATCAAAAGGCGCACACCCATCGTTCTCACTCAAGCCCTTTCTTTGCACTACCTATTGCGCAGCAATGGGCCTTTCACCATTAAAAACAATCGAGCCGCACCATGAGCAAGACCTACGCCCTCGACCGCCAGCGCGCCGTGTACGTAAGCGGCGCTGCCGGCCAACGCCCCAGGATACCGGTAGCCTTGGGCCGTTTGGAGGCAGCGGCCCGTCAGCGTATGTCAGAAGCAGCCTGGGCCTACATTGCCGGCGGGGCAGGCCAAGAGCGCACTATGGCCGCCAACACGAGTGCCTTTGAACGCTGGGCCATCGTCCCGCGCATGCTGCGCGACGTGGAACAACGCGATACCTCTACGTCGCTTTTTGGGTGCGCCCTGCCAGGGCCGTTCTTTCTTGCCCCCATTGGCGTGTTAGAAATGGCGCACCCCGAAGCCGACTTGGCCGTAGCACGCGCGGCAGGGGCCTTGGGCGTTCCTTTTATCTTCTCCAACCAAGCCTCTGTGCCCATGGAAGCGTGTGCGGCCGCTATGGGTAATACGCCGCGCTTCTTTCAGCTCTATTGGAGCCGTTCCGATGAGCTGGTCGCCCACTTCTTGCAGCGGGCCAAGGCATGTGGCTGTGCGGGCATCGTGGTTACGCTCGACACCACCATGCTGGGCTGGCGCACGCGCGACCTTGACTTGGCGCACCTCCCCTTCCTGCGCGGCATGGGCATTGCCCAATACACCTCCGACTCTGTTTTCCGCAAGATTATGGAAGAGCCAGACCCTGCCCCCGCCGCTCGGCCACGGCCCAGCTGGGGGGGCATCCGCACCCTCATTGCTGCCAACCGCCGTTTTCCGGGCAATTTCTGGCGGAATCTCCGCGGCGGCGCAGGGCTGCGCGCTGTGCGCACTTTCATCCGCATCTACTCGCGGCCCAACATCACGTGGCAAGACCTACCCTTCCTGCGCCAACATACCGACCTGCCCATCATCCTCAAAGGCATTCTTCACCCCGACGACGCCCGCAAGGCGCTGGACTACGGCATGGACGCCATCTACATCTCCAACCACGGCGGCCGCCAGGTAGATGGCGCTATCTCCACCGTCGAGGCACTCCCAGCCATTGCCACCGCAGTACAAGGGCGAGTGCCCATCCTCATAGACAGCGGTGTACGCGGCGGAGCTGACGTGTTTAAGGCACTCGCCCTAGGTGCTACCGCCGTCGGCATTGGGCGGCCATACTGTTACGCACTTGCCGTCGCAGGTCAAGCGGGCGTAGAAGAGCTGATTCTCAACTGGCTCTCCGACTTTGAGCTGACTATGACACTGGCCGGCTGCCGCAACGTGGAGGAAGTGCGCCATGCTCCCCTGTTCGAGCGCACCCATTAGCCCCACCATTTGAGGCGCAGGCTATTGCCCACTACACTCACCGAACTGAGCGCCATAGCTGCCCCCGCAAACATAGGGTTGAGTGTAAAGCCTAAGGTCGGATATAGTGCCCCCGCCGCAATGGGTATGCCGATAAGATTATAGATAAAGGCCCAAAACAGGTTTTGCCGAATGGTGCGCACCGTCTGGCGCGAAAGGCGAATGGCTTCTGGTATCTTACGCAAGTCATTGCTCATCAGGGCCATCTGAGCTACATCCATGGCGATGTCGGTGCCGCGTCCCATAGCGATACTCACATCGGCGCGGGCAAGCGCTTGGCTGTCGTTGATACCGTCGCCTACAACGGCAACGACCTTCTCCTGAGCCTGTTGTTCGCGCACGAAGGCCTCTTTATCGGCGGGCATCAGGCCGGCGCGCACGTGCTCGATACCTAAAGCATCTGCCACAGCTCGAGCACTCTGGGAGTTGTCGCCCGTCAGCAGCCACACCTCAATACCCATCTGCTGCAGCTGACGGACCGCCGACACCGCAGAAGTTTGCAGCGGATCTGTTACAGCAATAACTGCCAGTACCTGCTCAGCCCGAGCAAAAAAGACGAGCGTCTTGGCTTCGCGCTCCCATCGCTCAGCTGCCTGTTCAAAGGCATAAGGCAAGGACAGCCCCTCGGCCCAAAGCAGGGCGCGATTACCCACCAATACCCGCTCTCCGCGAAAATATGCACGCACTCCTTGACCAGGTACCTGCTCCACTTCGCTCAATGGTACCGGCATAGATTGGCCTTCTAAGTGGGCAGCAATGGCCTCAGCTAAAGGGTGTTGTATCTGGCGCTCCACAGAGTAGAGCACATCGGGCCAAGGAGCAGCAGGTGGCTCTTCTGCCCAGAGGATGCCCTCCACCGAGGGCTTGCCGGCCGTGAGGGTGCCCGTCTTGTCCAAGGCAAGCACCTGAATGCGGTGTGCCAACTCCAGACTCTCGGCGTTTTTGATGAGTATGCCCTGCTCAGCGCCCTTCCCGATACCCACCATAATGGCCGTAGGAGTGGCCAGACCTAACGCGCAAGGACACGCAATCACCAATACAGTAACGAACGCCAGCATACCCTGCACTAGCCCCTCTTCGCCACCCCACCACCACCAAGCCCCAAACGCCAGAGCAGCCACCACCATCACCACAGGCACAAAGACAGCCGCCACCCTGTCCACCAAGCGCTGTACAGGTGCCTTGCTACCCTGTGCTTCTTCCACCGTGCGAATAATTTGCGACAGCAGCGTGTTAGCACCTACCTGCTCGGCGCGTACTTGTAAGGGCGAATGCTGGTTGACAGTACCTGCCCATAAGCGCTCTCCTGGGCCTTTGGCCACGGGCATCGGCTCTCCAGTGAGCATGCTCTCGTCTACGTGCGAACGGCCGCTAAACACACTGCCGTCCACGGGTATCTTCTCTCCTGGTCGTACCAGCAGCAGGTCTCCCACTGCTACCTGGGCCGTAGGCACTTCCTCCACGCGACCATCTGGCAACAGGCGCGTAACAGTGGACGGCTGCAGGCCCATCAGCTTCTTAATAGATGACGACGTCTGAGCCTTGGCTCTGTCCTCCAGCCATTTACCCAGCAAAACGAAGGCAATCACTACACCCGCAGCCTCAAAATACACGTGGGCCTCCAAATCTCGGCGCTGCCAAAAGTCCGGATATAGGGTATTAAACACACTGAAAGCGTAGGCAACGCCCGTGCTGATGGCCACCAAAGTATCCATGCTGGCCGTCCCATGCCGCGCCTGCCTCCAGGCATTGAGAAAAAACGACCGCCCAAACCAAAACACTAAAGGTGTCGCCAATGCCCACATGAGATAATTCACTCCTGGCGCCTCCATGAAAAACATGCCCAGCACCACTAAAGGTACAGCCAGCATTAAAGCACCCATGACACGCCCGCGCAATGCATCTCTCTGGCGCTGCTGTACCTGTTGGGTAGCCTCCGCACTTGGCTCTTCCACAATGAGGTCGTAGCCAATGCTCTGCAGCGCACGTTTCATGTCTTCCGGGCTGGCCTCGTCGGGTGCATATTCCACCTGAGCAGTGTTGTTGGCCAAGTTGACAGTGGCCGCGCGCACGCCGGGTACTTTGCACAAACCCAGTTCTACGCTACGCGCACAGGAGGCACACGTCATGCCCGTTACGACAAATTGCTGGCGAAGCGTCTTAGCAGTCTCAGTTACCATCGAAAAGCGTTTGTTTTTGAATAACAATATTCCGTACTTTTAACCACAAATGCCCATACTTGTTTGCCACGGTTATCCACTCTCGAGTTAAGGAAATAGTAAAGATCCTAATTCCCAACCTGTACAGTCAGGCAATATAGCCCGCGTATCTGAGCCTTTTCGGCCATTGGACAAATCCGTTTCAAAAAGCCTGGGAATATCTTTGTAAGTATTTCAACGCGCATATGGAAATAACTGTCGGTTAAATCCCAAGTCTGCCTTCTACTCTCTTCGCCCGTCTGAAGAGCAGGTGCTGATGAACCCACGGCCTTCCTTTTATCAACCCGAAACTCTGTCTCATGCCACAAGACGTTACCCCCTTCTCCCTCTACAGAGTGCCTGTACACGATTGCATCTTCAAAATCTTCATGAGCCAAAGCGAAATAGCTTTACAACTCATCCGCACCTTCGCGCCTCTACACTTGCTCAAAGTGATGGACTTTTCCATTTTTCAAAGTGCACCCACAGCCCACGCCGACGAACAGAGCGGCACCACTCTCTCCGACATGGTTTACCAAAGCCGACTCAAGGGCAAAGATGCTGCTGATGCATTCTTCCTCATCGAACATAAAAGTTACATACCCGAGCATCCCATCCAACTGCAGTTGGTCGGCTACATCTGCCACATTTGGAGAAACGGCTTGATAAACAACCGAGGTTTAGACTTCATAGTGCCTGTAGTGCTCTATCACGGCGAGGCGGCTTGGCCCCACCAACCTCTGGCGGCCCACATCAAGGGTCTTACCAAGCAACAGTACAACTTTGTGGTGCATTTCGATTACCTGTTCATTAACCTCAGAGACACCTCAGAGGAGACACTTGCTAAGAAGGTGTCTTCCGCTTTGTTGCTCAGTTGGTTGTTGGCGCTTAAATTTGCCCGAGATTTGGAGGGTTTGACCCGAAATCTCCCTCGAATAGTGGCCTCGATGGATGGAGAGGCGTTGGATGCTGGCGAGCAACTCTTGTGGCGTTCGTTGGTTTGGTACATAAAAAAAAACTCTACAGCATGGGCGACAAAGAGCAAGTAATCAAGATATTAGAGCGCGCTCCGAAGGATGCGCAGGAGGCGTATGAGATGATTTTGGAGGATCACCGCCTGAGCATGGATCCAGAGGTGGTGGAGAAAGCTTGGCGCGAAGGTCTTGAGGAGGGTATTGAGGAGCATACCCGGATGGCCGTGCTCAACCTGTTGAGGAAATATCCGTCGTGGAGCGATAGTGAAATTGCCGAGTTGATGGGCACCTCAGAGGAGTTTGTCCGCACTTTGCGAGAACAACTGGCCCAAGAGGCAGACAAAGCCGACGACCCAGAGAAGCCATAGTGCCGCTCCTGCCCTCGAAAGCCTTATAGATTTGGAGGGCTTAACCTGAAATAATGGAGGGAGAGGATGCGAAGGTTTGCCATTCATTGTCTTTTATGAGAGGGCACGAAGCGTTTCGGAGACCATTTCAATCAAAATATCTATACAGTTCAGCCCTTGCTAATATTTTCCTCTTTTATTTTTTCACTTTTAATGTCAGCCTTTACCTATACAGTTCGGCCTTTGTTAGTGCGCGCGGTAGCGCAGGCGCTGCAGGCCATTTTTGTGGAAGGTCGCTATGCAGACAAGGTGATTGAGCAAGTACTGCGACAAAATCCGAAGGCGGGTAGCCGCGATCGGGCGTTTGTGGCGGAGACGACCTACGAGGTGGTGCGCTATTACCGCCTGTATAGCGCCATTTTGGGCCGGGAGCCATCCGAAGAGGTGCATTTTTGGCAGCTGGTAGGCACCCATCTGCTGCTTCAGAAGGGCGATGAGACGGTATTCCGCTTGGCTGAAATGCGCGGTCTGTCTCCTGATGATATTCGCCATCGGGCTGAACACTGGCGCCAGCAGCGCCCCTACAGGGAGAGCATTCCCGACTGGCTCGATGCCCTGGGCGCGGCGCAATTAGGCGCTCGCTGGGAGGAAACACTCGCTTGGCTGAACCGCCCCGCTGAGGTAGTGCTTCGCGCCAATCGCCTCAAAATCGGGCGCGAGGCGCTGCAGAAGCACTTGGCTGCCGAGGGTATCGAAACGCGGCCTCATGGCGACGCTGAGGCGCTAGTGTTGCTGCGGCGGCAGAACGTGTTCCAGACGCGCGCTTTTCGCGAGGGCCTTTTTGAGGTGCAGGACTACAGCAGCCAACAGGTGGCTCCGCTGCTAGACCCACAGCCTGGCATGCGCGTGGTGGATGCCTGCGCGGGTGGTGGCGGCAAGACGCTGCACTTGGCTGCACTTATGCAGGGCAAAGGCACCATCATCGCCCTCGACACCCTGGGCTGGAAACTGGACGAACTGCGCCAACGCGCCCGCCGCGCCGGCGCCCACAACATCGAGACGCGAACCATCGAGAGTAGCAAGGTCATCAAGCGCTTGTATGAAACGGCTGACCGCCTGCTGCTCGACGTGCCCTGCAGTGGCCTGGGCGTCCTGCGCCGCAACCCGGACAGCAAATGGAAACTCTCCGTGCAGTTCATTGAAAACCTGCAGCAGATCCAACAACACATTTTGCAACAATACTGCCGCATCGTCAGACCTGGCGGCCTAATGGTATATGCTACCTGCAGCTTGCTGCCCGTCGAAAACCAAGAGCAGGTGCAGCGCTTCTTACAGTCGCCCGCAGGCGAGGGCTTCGAACTGTACAAGGAGCGAACCTTATGGCCGCAAGAAGAGGGTTTTGATGGATTTTACATGGCTCTTCTGCGCCGAAAGAGCTGACCCCTCCGTCTTGTTCAAACACTTGCAAGCATGCGATTTGACGAGTATCCCATTGCTGATGAAATCAAACAGAACCTGGCCCAATTGGGCTGGCGCCGCCCGACAGACATCCAGTACAAGGCTATTCCGCACATCCTCAACGGCGAAGATGTGTTGGCAGTGGCGCAGACGGGCACTGGCAAGACGGCAGCCTTTGCCATACCCATCGTACACCGTCTCCATGCGGCCAAGCGGTCGGCGCGTGCCGAGGGTGTGCGCTGTGTAGTGCTCGAGCCTACGCGCGAGCTAGCCATGCAAATTGCCGGCGTATTCCAAGCGTTGGCGCGGCACACGCGGGTGCGTGTGTTGGACCTGTTCGGTGGTGTGGAGCAAGAGCCGCAGATAGCTCGTCTACTCAAGGGGGTAGATGTAGTGGTGTCCACGCCCGGGCGCCTCTTCGACCTGCACAGCCAAGGGTTCCTGTCTTTGAACGAGGTGCGCATTTTGGCCGTAGATGAGGCGGATCACATGCTTCTCTTAGGCTTTCTGGAGGATATCGAGGACTTGCTCAAACGCCTGCCTAGCCGCCGCCAGACGCTGTTCTTTTCGGCCACGATTGACACAGAAATCAAGCGCCTGGCTTATTCGCTGGTGCGCAGCAATGCCATCCGCATTCAAGTGTCGCCCCAAGACCCGGTGTCGAAGAATGTCCAGCATGCTGTGGCTTTCATTCGCATGGACGACAAGCGTTTCTTCTTGGAGCGCTTCCTGCGCGAGCACCCACAGGCAAAGGTGCTCGCCTTCGTGCGCACGCGTGTGCGAGCCGAGCGTGTACAGAAGGCCATGGAGCGCGTAGGGCTGCACGTCAGCTGCCTACACGGAGCCAAAGACCAGCGCGCGCGTATTGAGGCGTTGGAGCACTTCCGAACAGGGGTGTTGCGTGCGCTCATTGCTACTGACGTCAGCGCGCGCGGCATTGATATTCCTGACGTGGACTACGTCATCAATTACGATTTGCCTGAAGTGCCCGAGAACTATGTACACCGGGTGGGGCGCACGGGCCGGGGGCACCGCAAGGGTCAGGCACTGTCTTTCTGCAGCCCGGAGGAAGAGCCAGTGTTGAAGCGCATCGAGCAATATTTAGGCAAGAAGATCGCCGTGCTCGATATTTCGGCGGATGTGTACGAAGAGACGCTGCGCCTGAGCGAGGATGTTGCGGACAAATGGCGCGATGTGATGGCCGAAATAGAGGCCGCCGAGGAATGGCTAGAAAAGCGCCGCAAAAAGAAAAAGTAGAGCATCCGAGCCTTTATGAAGAACAAGCACTTAGTTTTGCTTTTCATGTTGGTGTTGCTCTCTGGCCTTGTCTTGCGCCGGGTGCCGTGGTTTTGTCGGGCGCCCTTGCAGGCGCCGTTGCTACGGGTATCCGCGGAGGCCGTCTATCGCCTTCGGGTGTTGTGGCCCGGGCGGTCGGAGTGGTCCTTAGAGCGCACGGCGATGGGGTGGATGGTTGAGCAAGACGGCCGCACGGTGCCCATCTCGAGCGATGCAGCACGGGGCTTTGTGCTGCTCTTCACGCAAGGGATACGCTTAGAGTCCGTTCCCGTCAAGGTTTTTGAAGACGCTGTGGCAGAGGCACCGCTCGTGCAAGTGTTGGTAGAAGCCCATGGGACTACACCTTTGGCGCTCGACATTGGCCCAGAAATACCAGGGCCAACAGGTGCACAAACGCTCATCCGCTTCCGCTCGCACGCCGGCCACTACCGCGCCTACACAGCGCTGCGCTCGCCCTTAAACCGAACGCTCGACAGCTTTCGCAGCCGCCAACTGCTCGCCTTCGTACCTGATGAGGTGTGGCAGATAACTTTTGTGTGGCCCCCTGACAGCACCACCATCTTTGAACGACGCGACTCCGTGGTGTGGCAAACACCCAGCGAACACGGCGCTGAATTACCATTCCACCCGGTGCAGTACTGGCTCAATGCCGTTGCACAGCTGAAAGACTTGCCCTTCGCTGATTTTTTCGACGAAAGCCGAGAGGAGGAATGGCTCCAACTCACTGCCACGCTGACGGCCAAAAGCGGACAAGCGGTGGTGCTGCGTTTTTTTGCCTGGCACCCGCCCGAATTGCCCGAAGATGTAGGGCCACTACTCAAACAGGGCCTTCGAACGCCACCGCGCTATGTGGTGCACAGCTCGGCTAATCCTCGCCATTATTTCGCCCTCCCAGATGCGGAAATGGGCGAACGCTTGAGCAATGGCCCCTGACTAATGACGGCCGGCCTTAAACGCCCGGGGTGCTTTCCTGCTCCTTGGCGCCGCCCGTGGCCCGTCGAAATCCGTCCGTGGCGTCGCGCACTACGTCCTCGAACTTCTCGGCCATTTCTTCAACGAGGTCGTCCATTTTCTCGCGCATTTCATCTAGGTATTCCTCGCCCTTGCGACGCAAGCGCTCGCGTGTACGTTCGCCTTTGTCGGGGGCAAAGAGAATACCCAATGCAGCACCTACGGCCAAGCCGCCTAAAAAGCCCAGCAAAATTGACTCTCTTCTCATACAATGTCGTTTTTCAAGTGATAATGATGACAACAGCTAAGGTATAAGCAATGTTGGACGGGCAGGGTTGACGCTTACTACTGTTGTGTTTGAGATTTGTCAGGTGGGGAGTAAGCGCGGAATGGCTTGTGCTTCATGGCAGTCTTTTTCCTAAAAGTTGAAAAGAGCACAATTTTTAGGCTCTCTCTTTCTCGAGGTGGTGCGAAAGATAGGGCAGCCCCCTTCCCTTCAGTCATTCCTTTTTCTCCCTCCGTTTTTTGGGTGAAAAAACGGCCACCGGCTTCGACGCAGCGGCTGTGGGTACGGCAACTGAGTACAGCTCCTGTTCGGCCCCGCACCTGTTTGCGTCCCGCTTTCGGGCGAGACGAACACACGCCAAGCCCAAGCCCAAGGCGCTACGGGGGCAAGTGCCCAAGAAAGCCAAGCTATAGCACCCAGGCCGTTTTTTCCCAAAAAACAACCTTAGTGAGGGCGGTGCAATAGGGGGGAAAGCTAGTGGCGCGGTAATCCCGACGCTTTGGCGCACTACACAGACCTTGTACGCTAAGGCAATGAGCAGGAATAAGCTTGAGGAATAAGCAAAGGGATATTTTTGCCTCCATGATTTGCAAGGGAAAAAACCTATTGGGTGCCTGGTGTTGGGTGGCTTTGCTGGGGCTGTTTTGGTCAGCTTGTTCTTCGGGTAGTTCGGGCAGTTCGAAGGGGGCAGAGCGTGTGCTGGCTGTGCAGGAGCCGCTGCGGCCGGTATTTCGGCTGAGCACAGCTCGAGCAGTAGAGATTAAAGACGCGAGTCGTAACTGGTGTTTGGCCGACTTTGGGCAGACGGAGGTGCTGGGGGCGAGTGCGGAGCGACCGGAGGAGCGGTTTTTCTATTTGCGACCCGGAGTAACGTGGCTGATGGTGGGCGATGACCTGGGACGGGCTAACCTCTTCTTGAGGCCTGTGGGCGAGGGCGTGGTGGAGGTGTTCACAGGGGCGAACTTTCCGCAGTGTTTGTCGCGCCCGGAGTTTTTCGGCGTGGATACCCAGGCGCCGTATCGGTTGGCGTATGACAACCGGCAGTTTATCCGCTTTTCGTTGGAGTTGGTGGCGGAGCAGGAGGCAACTAAGGCGGTGGTGTCTTTTCCGGCAGGGTATTTTTTTGCAGTTACAGTGCTGCGCTGCGCGGAGTGTGGCTCTTAAGCGTAGGGGGCTAAACGTTTTGCGCAGTGTGGTGTTCTTGAGGGCGTCCAACGCTGTATGGGTCAGTTGCGTCTAAAAGGAAAATCACTGCCGGCCGGGTATTTGCCGGCGTACCTTTGTGCCTGAAAAAAACAAGTACACATGAAACGCTCGCATTTGATTGCCACAGCTGTGATTGCCGTGGCCATTGGTATTCTAATTTCGGCCAGTCAGGACATGACCACGTACGCGAACTTCAGCCAGGCGGCTGCGAAGGGCGACCGGGTGAAGTTGGTGGGCCAGTTGGTGAAGGAACGCCCCATTGAGTACGATCCTGTGAAAGACCCAAACTATCTGGCCTTTTATCTGCGCGATGACGCGGGTGAAGTGCGCCAAGTGGTGCTGCACGCTGGGAAACCGCAGGATTTTGAGCGCTCGGAGCAGATAGTGCTCACGGGCCAAATGCGAGGGGACGTGTTCGAGGCGTCGGATATGCTGCTGAAGTGCCCATCGAAGTACAAGGATGAGGAGGTGTACGTGCGCTCCGAAAAACGATAAGGACATAATATATGCAATATTTGGGGGAACATCTGTTACCGGGTCAGATAGGTCATCTGTGCGCGGTGCTGTCGTTTGTTGCGGCGTTGTTGGCGGCGGTGTCGTATTTCTGGGCGGAGCGGCGGCGGCTGCAGGCGGATGCCGTGGGTTGGCTGCAATTGGGTCGCGGAGCCTTTGTAGTACATGGGTTGGCCGTGATGGGGGTCATTGTATCGCTGTTTTGGATATTGGTCAACAAGTACTATGAGTACTACTACGCTTGGGCGAACGTGTCGGACGACCTGCCGTTCCAATACACCTTCTCGGCTTTTTGGAAGGAGCAACAGGGCAGTTTTTTGCTGTGGAGTTTTTGGCACGTGGTGTTGGGATTGGTGCTCATTTTTCGGGCAGGTCGGTGGGAGGCACCGTTGCTGGCGGTATTTGCTGTAGCCGAGGCGTTTATCGGCTCTATGATTTTGGGCCTGTATGTGGGGGAGTATCGCTTGGGGGTGAGTGCTTTCGACTTGCTGCGCCAGACGATGGAGGCGCCCATCTTTGAGCGGGCGGACTATCTGGCGCAAATCAGCGGTAACGGCCTGAACCCGCTGCTGCAGAACTATTGGATGACGATACACCCGCCGACGCTGTTTTTGGGCTTTGCCTCGACGTTGGTGCCTTTTGCTTTTGCGGTGGCTGGGCTGTGGACGGGCGAACATCGCGAATGGCTGAAACCGGCCTTGCCGTGGGCGCTTTTTTCGGCGGCGGTGCTGGGTCTGGGTATCCTCATGGGCGGCGCCTGGGCCTACGAGGCACTGTCCTTCGGAGGCTACTGGGCGTGGGACCCCGTGGAGAATACCTCCCTGGTGCCCTGGATTACGCTGGTGGCCGGCTTGCACACGCACCTCATTGCCCGCAATACAGGCTATTCCATCCGCAGCACCTATGTCTTCTACCTGATGACTTTTGTGCTGGTGCTGTACTCTACTTACCTGACGCGCAGCGGTATACTGGGCGACTCATCGGCCCATGCGTTCACGGAGATGGGCCTGGGAGCACAGCTGATAGCGTTCATCGGCTTCTTCGCTACATTGTCGGTAGCCCTGATGGTGGGGCGGAGCAAGGGCATTCCAAATGTGGAAAAGGAGGAAAGCTTAGCTTCTCGGGAGTTCTGGATGTTCATCGGCTCGTTGGTGCTGTTGTTTTCGGCAGTACTCATTACGGGGGCTACTTCGCTGCCAGTTTGGAACAAGCTAGTGCAGTTGTTCAACCCCGATTATGTAGGCGCGGCGCTGAAAGACCCAGTGGCGCACCATAACCGTTACCAGTTGTGGATAGGTGTGTTTGTGGGCATGCTCACGGGCGTAGCCCAATGGCTGCGCTATCAGGAGCGCAATGCGGCGCTATGGCGGCGCACTTTTTTGCGGCACATGCTTATCGGATTGGCGGGAGCGGCTTTGTTATCGGCACTTAATGCGTTGTGGCTCGACATTTCCGCCTGGCAATATTTTGCCCTGCTGTATGCTGGCATGTTTGCCATTGTGGCTAATGCGGACTATCTCGTTTCTTTCATGCGCAAGAACCTCAGTCAGGCCGGTTCGGCTTTTTCGCACATCGGTTTTGGGCTGTTGCTACTGGGCATTCTGGGTACTGGCCTGAACAAGCGCTGGATTTCATCCAACGCCTTCGCCATGGAGGGCCTCATCGAGGGCATGGGCAATGACGAGCTGAACCGCAACGTCCTATTGCTGAAAGAAGCTCCAATGCCCATTCGCGGCTATGAGGCCACCTACCTGAAAGACACCATCGAGCGCCAGACGCGTACCTTCGCGGTGCGCTTCCGCAAACGCGACGCCCAGGGCAATTTTACCGGTGAGGAGTTTACGCTGTACCCCAATGTCATGTATGACCGCCAGTTTACCCAGGTCGTCGCGTCCAACCCCTCGACAAAGCACTACCTGACTTACGACATCTTCACCCACGTGTCTTCGCTACCTAAGGCAGAACTCGACCCCGAGTTTGCGCGACAGCAGGAGGACAGCATCCGCTTTGTAACCTATGAGGCAGCCATAGGCGATACCATCTTCACCCAAAAACACTATTTGGTGCTGGAGGAATACACGAAGACGCCTCAACACCCCGACTACCGCCCCGAAAAGGGCGATCTGGCCTTTGGCCTGCGGCTGCGCGCCTACTCGTTGGAGGACACCACGGGCTACGTGGCCACTCCCATGCTTTACTTGCGCCCAAGCGCCGGCGCCTTCACCCTGCCCGCCCAAATCGGGACACTGCAAATGCGCGTACGCCTGACAGAGGCCTCGCTGGCTAAGCTGATTGATGCCGACGAAACGCTCCAATACCGCTCCTTACAGCTCAAAGAAGGAGAAAGCGCCGACTTTGAGGGTTACCGTATTCAATTGGTGCGCCTCAATCGGAAAATAGAGCACCCACACTACTCACCAGAACCCGACGACATCGCGGTGGCGGCACAGTTGCGCATCACGGCCCCCGACGGCAGCACCGCAGAAGCCAGCCCGATTTTTCTCATCCGCGACAGCCGTCCGCTCAACCTCAAGGATGAGGTCGCTCCTTGGGGCCTGCACTTCCGCTTTGAGAACATTGACCCCAACACGGCCACTATGACTATTGCTGCTGCCAAAGCCTCAGAAGATGCCCGACGCATCCCGATAGAGGTGGCGGAAAACGCCCCGCGCTCCGACTACATCGTCCTGGAAGCCATCATTTTTCCGGGTATCAATTTAGTTTGGGCTGGCTCGCTACTCATGCTCTTTGGTCTCGCCCTGAGCGCCCGAACGCGCTGGATGCAGCGCAGCTAAGGCCTTTAAAAAATCGAGCCGTAACAAAGCGACGAAAACTGAAATTATGCTCATGACGTACACAAACAAGCGGAGAGAGGAATGCATACTGCCCGTACCTTCGCCGCCAAGGAACAAAGGCGTCATCCCGCCCTACTTCACTCGCTAAAACACCTGCTTATGCGCTTGCTTATTACTCTTGTGGCCTTGTTCTACGCCGTTTTTCCGCTGCATTCGCAGCACCAAGAAGAACACGGAACGTGTGGCTACACGGGCACTTCGCCCTGGCTCGATTGGTACCAGCGCAACAGCGCCCTATTTGAGGCGGCAGAAGACGGCGATACGGCCTGGCTGTACGTGCCTGTAACGCTACACCTCGTGGGTACTAGCAACGGCACCGGCCACTTCCCGCTAGAGCAGGCCATCACTGCCCTATGTTGGACCAATAGCCTTTTCGAGGAGGCCCGCATACGCTTCTATCTGATGCCCACTGACCCAGTGCGCTATTACAATAATAGCAGCTGGTACGACCACGACTTCTCCGGTGGCTTCAACATGCTCAACACCGTAGTGCCATCCTTGCGCAATCGGCTAAACATCTTCATCGTAGGCAATCCCGCCGATAACTGCGGCTATGCCTGGATGGACGCCGTCGTCATGCGCAACAGCTGCTCCGGCCCCGACAACATCACCTGGGCGCACGAAATAGGGCACCACTTCTCGTTACCGCATACTTTCTCCGGATGGGAAGGCTTTGACTGGAACTATAGCCAACCCGCACCACCGACCATCTCTGGCAGGGCCGTAGAGAAGACCGACGCCTCTAACTGCTATAGCGCCGGCGACGGCTTTTGCGACACCCCGCCCGACTACCTCAACTACCGTTGGCCCTGCGACGCCGCAGGGCTGAGCACAGTGCCCCAAAAAGACCCCGACGGCGTAACCTTTCACTCTGACGGCTCGCTCATCATGAGCTATGCCTTCGACCGCTGTTCGGGCCGCTTTAGTCCTGAGCAAATTGCCGCCATGCGCGCCAACCTGCAGACAGAGCACAAATCTTACCTGCAGATAAACACTTCAATGCCCGAACTGCCCGACGACGCCCAGGTAGAACTTGTCAGCCCACTGGACTCTACCCAGTTCGTACAGTACAACCACATCGAACTCAAGTGGAAAAAAGTGCCCGGGGCGCGCTATTACGTAGTCGAAATCAGCCGCACTCCCACCTTTTCCCAACGCTTTTACAGCGAGACGTTCGTAGATACCGACCACGCCGTCGTAACCAAGACATTGCCCAACAACTGGACGCTCTTCTGGCGCGTGCGCATCTACAGCGACTGGGACCTGTGCCAACCCCACGACCAGGCCCAGATAGGTTCCTTCCGCACCCAAAACCTCTCGGCCACCAACGAGCTGGAGCGCCGCGTCGCCTTCATGCTCAAGCCCAACCCTGCCACCGCCGCCCACCCAGCCCAGTGGGTGGCTCAGGTAGAAAACGCCATGACCGTAGCGCTGACCCTTCATGATGCCGCAGGACGCCCATGCTGGCAAGACGAAGTGCGGCTCTACCCCGGCGAAAACACCATTGCTCTGCCCACAGCCCAATTAGCCGCAGGCATCTACACCTTGGGCGTGCGCAACGAACTGGGCTTGGCCGTGCGCCGCTTGGTAGTGGCTGAGTGAACGCACACCTATGGGCGTCATCCAACGACAGGGCATCAAGTACACCCTCCTCAACTTCATCGGTCTAGCTATTGGCACCGCCAGCACTCTCTTCGTCTATTCGCGCGCTGAAGTGGTGGAGACCTATGGCCTAGTGCAGTATCTGTTGAGCATCTGCATCATTAGCTTCCCTGTTCTCTCCCTGTCGGCCCACACCATCAGCCTGCGCTTCTTTCCTCATTTTGCCCAGCTGCGCCGCGGGCGCGAGACTTTTCTTTCCCTCATCTTGCTAATGCCATTAACCGGCTGGGCGCTTTGGGCTGCCTTAGTAGCCTTAGCCTGGGCTTGGTGGCAACGCCAGACGGGCCTCTCTGCACACATCCTTTGGTGGGTCTTCCCATTAGCTCTGCTCTACGGCACCGCCTCGGTGATGGCTTACTACGCCTCCAACCGACAGCGCATCGTGGTGCCATCATTGCTCTTCGAAGTAGCCCTCAAAGTAGTATTGCCCCTCCTGATGATTGCCCTGTGGCAAGGATGGCTTCAGCAACAGACGGTACTGCTCTTGTTAGTGTTCCACTATGCCATCGTAGTGGTCGCACTCTTCCTCTATTTGAAACAGTTGGGCGAGCGTCTCACCTGGCCGCGTTGGCGCAACGTTCCCCATTCACTGCGGCACTCCATAATTGGTTACGGCGCTTTCAGCGTCTTTTCGGGTATGGCCCTGCTGTTGGCTACCAAAGCCGATACTTTCCTCGTTGGCTCTCTCACCGACATGCGCCGCACAGGTATCTATGCCATCGCACTCAACATCGCTGTCGCCATGGACATCCCCCTAAAAGGACTGCTCACCGTCAGCATACCCATCATGAGCCAACACTTGGCCCAAGACAATCGCCCCGCCCTAAGAGAACTATATCGCTCCGTATCCGTACATCTGCTGGCCGCAGGGCTACTCCTCTTCGGCCTCATCGCAGTGGCTGCCGACGACCTCTACCGCATCATGCCCAACAGCACCGAAGTCGCTCAAGGCAAGCGCGTCCTCATGATGCTATGTGCCGCCAAACTCATCGAGACCGCCATGGGTCTCAATGGCTCGTTGGTGTATTACTCCCAGCACTATCGCTATGCCCTTGTATCCCTGAGCATTCTGGCAATAGCCAACGTAGGCTTTAGTCTTTGGCTCATTCCCCACCTCGGTATCACCGGAGCCGCCCTGGCCGCCCTAATGACCACCACAGCCTACCAGACCGCAGGCGCTATCGTCGTTTGGCTCAAGTTCCGCCTCCAACCCTTCAGCCGCACAACGCTCCGCATGCTTCTACTTGCCGCTATGGCCTTAGCCGTATCATGGCTCCTACCCGATACCGCCCTTCCCATAGGAAACATCGCCCTTCGCGCCGGCACCTTCGCCCTAGTCTTCAGTGCCCTGATATTGTGGTCGGGCGTCTCCCCAGAAATAACCACCGCTTGGCAACAACTGACCGCCAAACTTCGCCGCCGAAACCAAACCTAAACACCCTTATCCCTCCCTCCCAACTTCCGTTTTTTGGGAAAAAAACAGCCCCAAAACCTCATCAACCTTTCCGTACCCGAGGGTGTGCGAACGTCTCCTATTACCCCCCTGCGCGTTTCCGTCTCGCTTTCAGCCCTTAATAATGACGGAACCGCTTCCAAGAGTCTCCGCACTTGCCCAAGGCTTCATCACCAACTCCACGCAGTTAAGCAATAAAAAAAGAATGGCAGCACCCACCGCCTCTCAATCTTCTTTACATCGCCCGAATAGCCTCCACAGGATCCATACGACTGGCCTGAAGCGCAGGCCACAGCCCCGAAATTACTCCCACAACGATAGACGTAAATACACCAATACCAATGTTGACCGCCGAAAGGTGAATGTCAAAGTCCAACACATGGGTAATGGCCTGGGTGGTTGCCCAGATAAGAAGCAACCCTAAGGCGCCACCTACCAAGCAAAGCACGATGGCCTCGAAGAGGATTTCCAACAAGATGAACCACCGCTTAGCCCCAATGGCCATCTTGATACCGATAATGCCAGTGCGTTCCTTAACCGAGACAAACATAATGTTAGCCACCGAAAACATGCCCACAATAAGGGCAAAAATGCCAATCATGAACCCCGCCGCGTTGATGACGCCAAAAAGACTGTCAAATACATTGCTCAGAATAGTCAATGTGTTGAGCGCAAAATTGTCTTCCTCTACCGGCTTAAGATGGCGAGCACTGCGCACAATGCCCGTCATCTCATCCTTGACAGCCTGCAATAGTGCACCAGGTTTGGCTCTTACCGCAATGGTGGACTTACCCACCCACATGTTACCATCCCGAATACGAAAGCCGCGGCGCGCCAGCGTGTGACTAATCATGATGGCGTTATCAAAGTCCATAATGCGCAGCAGGTCATTGCCCGAAGGAGCTATCACCCCAATGACGCGCAGTTTTCGGCCCCCCACCTTGACGTATTGCTCTACGCCGTTCATGCCCGCCGGAAAAAGCGTCTCAGCTATCTTAGCCCCCAAAATGCACACATCGCTGCCATTGGCGTACTCTGTAGGCGAGAAAAAGCGCCCACCCTCCTGAAATTCCAATCGGAAGATATCGCTGCAGTCTTCCGTAACGCTTAGGAAAAAGGCATTCTCTACGCTCGAATTGCGCCACTTGACCGTCTTGCTGCCCAAAAACTGCCAATAGCCCACGTGCGAAGCCGTTTTCATGCGGCTCTTGAGCAGCTCGTACTCCCGATAGCTTTGGTTAGGGCGGCGCATCCACTTCCAAAAGTTCTGGCCCGGGTCTTCAGACCAAGAAAACTTGTCCAAGTACACTACATCATTGCCCAGCTTCGATAGACTGCGCCGAATGTTGTCTTCCAAGGAGTTGACGGCACTCTTGACCCCAATAATGCAAAAGATACCAATGGTGATGCCCAATAGCGATAGAAACGACCGCAGCCGATTGGCCACCAGCTGCTGCCAGGCTTGAGCCGCTCCTTCGGCCAGTATGCGAAGAATTTGACGCACGATACAAGTGAATTGTGAAATGAAACAGCGCACCGCGAAAATGCGCACAGCACAGCGCCGCTGCCCTGAAAATTCGATAAAACCGCCGCTTTGCTCTACTGCCCTATGGCTTCTGCCCTAATACCCGATGCAAGTAGACCTCCCAGCTGCTCTGAGTCTTGCCCTTGAGCACGCGCGGCACCTTGGCCTGACCATTCATCTTTCCGCACTGCTCGAGCCATTGGTAAAACACGTGGTGCGGCAATAGCGTAACGCGCACCTGACGCAGGGCGTACTGGCGCTCTACACGATAATCGTCGTTGATGGCCTGCAGGTGTTCGTCTATCAGACGGGCGCAGTACTGTGGGTCGTGTGCCTGTGGTTGCTCAGCGCTGATGTACCAATGGTGCGCCCAATGCGAGCCGCACGGCTCTGCGGCCACAGCAAATTCCTTGACTCCCAAGCGAAGGCGTTGGTCAGCAGCGCGCAGGGCGGCGTTGAGGTTGTCCACCGAGACGTGTTCGCCCGTAACACTCAGGAAGTGCCTCGTGCGGCCCGTAATGCGGAAGAGCAGTCGTTTCGTGTCAGCAAACTCGATGGTGTCGCCTAGGAGGTAGCGCCAAGTGCCGGCTTCTGTGCTCAGCAGCAGGGCATAGGGGCGACCCGGCTCAATATCTGGCAGCCAGAGCGCCTCGGCATTTGGTCGGAGGTTGCCCTCCTCGTCGAAGTTCGCATCGTCAAAGGGCACAAATTCGAAGAAGATACCCGCATTGATAGCCAGCTGGTGCAGGCGTTTGTGGGGCCAGCGTTGGTAGCCGATGAAGCCCTCGGAGGCCAAGTAGCTGTCCACGTACTGTATCCGTCGGCCCAGCAGCTGCTCGAATGTGGGCTGGTAAGGCTCAAAGAAGATGCCGCTGTGCAGAAAGAGCGAGAAGTTGGGCCACAACTCGTGGATGTGCTGCAGGCGATGGCGCGCTATGATGCGCTCTAAGATCATTTGCACCCAGGCCACATTGCCAACGATGAAGCCAATATCCCACTGCGGTGCGCGTTCGGCGATGCGCTCAATGCGTTCGCCCCAGTCGGTCAGGTCGGTAATGTCGCGCTCTGGGCGATAGTACTGCTTGAGCCAGAAAGGCCGGTTCAAGGCGATGATGCCGGAGAGGTCGCCTACCCAGTGGCGGCCCTCGCGTTGCAGCGAGGTGGTGCTGCCCACCATAAGCATCTGCTTGGTGAACAGGTTAGCGGGCAGATGAAAGTGCGCCATATCGAAGAATACCCGGCGCGACAGGCGGCTCATCGAGCGGATGAGGTCGCGCGTTACTGGTATGTACTTCGATGCGGCATTTGAGGTGCCGCTGCTCATGGCATACCAAGGCACAACGCCCGGCCAACACACATCAGGCTCGTCGGCGCGCGAACGATGCCACCACTCACTGTGCATCTTGTCGTAGTCGTAGATGGGAACGTTCCTTTGGAAAACCTCTATAGCATGCTGCTGCCATAGCATAGAGGCAAAGCCATAGTGGCGCCCAAAGGCCGTGTGGCTGGCGTGCGCCAGCAAGTGGAGCAAAACTTTTCGTTGGCGCTGGTGGACGGGTATCCAGGTTTTGGGTTGCACGGCACCTAAGCGGATCCCAGTCTTGATAACATGGCCTACAAATCTCACAGCAGATTGACTTTGAACGGTTAATGTTGGTTATGATACGGCTTTGGTGTAGATATTCGGTAGCCAAAGGTACGGTGTGCAGCGATATTGAGGGTGAGTTCTGATAAGATGTCTTTGGTGGGAAATTTGGTTTTCTAAATCTATCCGAGTAAAAAAAGATTCACATTTGAAAAAAATATGCTTATGTGAAACATACTTTTGCAGCAAGTGCGTTCCTTCACCCGAAGCAAGACATAAACCCATGGAAATGATCCCGCCTTCGATTTCATGGGAGGATGAGGTTGCCAAATCTTTTGAAGGCATTGCTCATCTTCCGTTTCCTATCTACGTCAGCACCTTTGGCGACGGGAAGTTTCGGCGGGTCAATGCTCAGGCGATAGAATTCTTCGGTTTTGCCAAAGAAGAAGAGATGCTCGAGCGTTCGGTATTGGTCTATTACGAGACCCCGTCTGAGCGCGAACGGGTGTTGGAAATTATCCAGCAAATCCCTCCCGGGCAGTGGAGCCAGCGCATACGGGTTCGTTTGAAGATAAATGGAGAAATACGCCGCATACATTTCATCTCGCAGGTCTTTCGCGACGGGCACGGTGTTCCGCAAGCGCTTCTGTGCATGGCGCTGAACGTGGCCGAAGGTGAGTGGTTTGCCGGCTTTGAGGAGGGGGCCAAAGAAGGGCTTTTTGAGGCATCGCACTATCGCATCACTGACTGCAACCGCGCTTTTGCGAGAATGCTAGGGTATAATGATGTCCAAGAAATGCTCGGGTACTCTGTGAAGGAGCTTTTCTGGTCGCCCGAGTCCTTGGAGCGCATCATAGAGCGCATTCGGGAAAAGCGAGAGATACGGAACGAACAAGTCAAGTTGCGTCGCCGCGACGGCGCCATGCTCATTGCGCAGCTCAGCTGTAAAGGTACCTTCAATGAGGAGGGCAAACTGGTCCACGTGAGCGGCGGTGTTTACAACAGTGCCGCCGAAGCCATCCAGCGCGACCTACCAGTGGGGGTGTTCCTCATCAGTACAGACCAGAACGGCGAGGAAGTGATTGCATACGCCAACGATAACATGGCCAAGGTGCTCGGATATGAAAAGGCCGAAGAGGTGCTCAACGAGCCTATTCGCCGTTTCCACGTCAGCGAGGCCGCCTTTAAGAGCTTCAGAGAGGAACTCGACAGAGCTGCAGACAATGGACGCCCCCTGCTCGACTATAACATGGAGGTGCTCGATAGCTCCGGGCAACGGCGCAGGAGAGCGTGTTTTGGCCATGTTTGAACGGAGTCTTGAAAAACTGGAGAAAGAGAGCACGGGTCAAGAGCGAGAAAAAGACAACGCCTCCATGACGCGCCAGATATTGGTCAAAATGCGCGATACCTTGTATGCCCTCGGCAAATTGCCTTTGCCCAAGGAACCCATCCGGGAGGTGTCGCGCGAGATAGAGGAAATGCTCCGCATCGCCAATGCGGTGTCCATCTCTATTGTGCGCGATGAAATGGGCGACCGCCTGCCCGACTTTATCTATTTCCGCGAATACATGAGGGGGAAGGAGCCGGACGAAAATGACTTCGAGATCCTGAACCTGACAGGCATCGTACTCGATGTCATCCGGTCTATGGAGGAATACGCCGCCCAGAGAAATGTGGAAATCCGCACAGAATTCTCGCGCCGCGAGCGCGTCCTGGTGAGAGGGCATAAGACACTGCTCAACCGCGCTTTCTACAGCCTGATACACAACGCCATCAAGTACACTTGGTCGAAGGGCGAAGAGCGCCAGCCCTGGCTGAGTGTGCGCATCGAGAAAAACCTGCGCGAGCACTATGTGCTGGTTACTATTGAGAACTGGGGCGTGCCTATCCGGAAAGAAGAACTCGAGACCGGCGCCATTTTCGAGTTCGGCATCCGCGGCAAGGAGTTTGACGACCGCAATCGCTCCGGGACGGGCATTGGCCTTTACGATGCCAAGGACATCATTACCCGACACAAAGGCTCCTTGGAGCTGACTTCTAATCCCACATTCGGCAACCCGGAAGAGGTTTATACCAATCCGTTCATTACCCGGGTATTCATCAAACTACCTATCGTTGAAGAAGCATGAACAACCACATCACCAGACTGCTATGGGTGGACGACGACCTCTTCGGAGATCTCAATGAGCTGCGCATCGCTTTGTACCTGCTCGATGACTTCGAGACAGACTTTGCGCTCAATGCCACAGAAGCCTTCAATCTGATGCGCCAGCATCCTTATGACATCGTCATCGTGGACCTTCGTTTACCCCCCGGCCCACATAACTACTGGCAGGAACAGGAGGGCGACGGCCTGCGCGGGTATGGCCATCCGCTATTGCGAAGAGTAAAGGGAGACAACAACGAATTGTTCAAGCATTTAAAGGATACCTGCTTTGCTGTCTATTCCATTGATCCAAAAGAGGAAATGCCAACACTGTTCAAGCCACCGGTATCGCTGCCCGATGATTGCTATTGTCAAAAAACAGAGCATGCTAATGGTGATGAGTTTATCGAATTTATCAATAAACTAAAAGGAAAATGTCAACGATGATACTATTTTTTCAATCACCGGATCTACTTGTTGACTCAGAATGGCTGTCCACGGCGGTGGCCCTTGCCGTTAGTTTTTTTATCTTTTTCATGGGAGTGCTGGCGTTTGTTATCCAAACGCTGATTGCCGGAAATCTTAGGGATATTTACTATGAGCGCCAATTGGAGAAGGGTGGATGGCAGTTTATTATTTACATTTTTCTTATTTTTGTGTAAAAACTTAGCCAGCCTGAAAAAGGATAGGTTTTCCATCAAAAACGTCAATCAGGTTCTGGAAAACGTTCATTGAATGTTTG